>OGGQ01000288.1_pt1 | contig 73549 bp, 53 predicted proteins | sample 1571191 | NCBI WGS metagenome assembly OGGQ01 (sample SAMEA2582061, study PRJEB24529) | metagenome | biome: Human gut stool | place: China | collected 2011
CGGAGCGAGAGCGGGTCCCAATGAGGACCATACCCTGCCCTCTCATACGCGGGAATTTTTCGGTAACTGTGAACTGTAACACAGTAACTGTGAACAACAGCGATTGCTTTTTTTCCGACTTTTTGTCATACTGTTATCAGGAGATAATCGCCGCGTTACTTCCGCCGGCGGATAGCTGAAACAGAAAACAGGAGAACAGCATGAACAACGAATTCGAACACATACAGCATTCAAATATAGGAAATCTGAAGATATTTCTGGTGAGCCTCGTTTACCGCAGCCCTCATATCCACAGCGATCTGGAGATCTGCTATGTCCTGGACGGAGAGATCAGCGTCACCTCGCAAAGGCAGACCCTCACCGTAGCCACGGGGGATTTTTATATCATCAATTCCTATGCTGTACATGAGCTTTACTCCAGAGATTCCGCCCTGATTCTGGCCATACAGCTGAGTCCCAAATTTTGTCTTTCTTATTTTCCTCAGATGAAAGACATGGATTTTTTGTTTCATTCCGGCAATCAGTACTTTACAGAGGATAAGCAGGCGCTCTGCTTTTCACTTGCAGTCACTATGGCACAGCACTATTTCTCCGGAGGGGAAGGCTTTGAACTGTGCTGTATGGGGCTTTTAAATTTATTCCTGTACCAGCTCCTGCTTCATTTTCCATATGAGCATGTCTCAGATGAAAAACGCGCCGCTCAATATCAAAAGAGCCGGCGCGTCGCGCGAATTACTGCTTTTATAGATCAGCATTATACGGAAAAGCTGCTTCTGTCGGACATTGCCGAAGAGGAGAGCCTGTCCATCCCGTACCTGTCCCACTTTTTTCATGATAATTTCGGACAGACATTCCAGGAATATCTGTCGGCCGTGCGCTGTGAAAAAGCAAGACAGCTGTTGCTTGTGACGGATCATAACCTGCTGTCGGTCAGTCTGGAAAGCGGCTTTTCGGATGTCAAATACATGAATCAGGCATTCCTTAAACACTATGGCTGTACGGCTAAGGACTACCGATTGGGCATCGCACAAAAGACGCTCCCCGATATGCAGCGCTCCCTGTTAAGCACACAGACCTTTCTTTCGCAATCAGCCAGTAAAAATCTGCTGGATGTTTATATCCGGCAGTCTGGAGTTACCTTCACGCATATTCCCTGGGATATGCTCCTATAGCCTCCCCGTCAGGTGTGCGGCTGCGAAGTGACGGCGTAGTGGGCGCTACGGCTAGCTTCGCAGCCGTGCACCTGGCTGGAATAGCGGGTGCTATATGCACACGGATTTGGGAAACAGACTACTAGTCTCTCCCGGTCAGCTTCTGCACTTCCAGCGCGACGAGTTTAACCAGCTGTTCCACATCGATACCGCCCGCAGCATTGCGGATCCGCATTGCATCCGCCGCTTTCCCATCGCTGGAAAATAATTTCATCTTTTTTACGGTCTCCTGTTTGACGGCTTCCACTGCCGCCGGTATCAGGTCGATGATGCCTTTGTTCATATCGCTGAACTTTCTGAATTCGGCTTCTACGGCCGCAATGTTAATATCGGTAAAGATATTTACCTTGCTGATTCCCTCGTTAATCGCCCGCTTGAAATCTGTATCCGTAAGCCCGGAGCCGCCGTGAAGCACCAGTGGGACATCCACGGTTTTTGCGATCGTACGGATTCTTTCAAAATCCAGCTTGGGAGGCAGCTTATAGGCTCCGTGCGCCGTGCCTACAGCGATGGCCAGCGCGTCCACCCCTGTTTTATCCACGAAGTCCTTCGCCATCTTCGGGTCTGTGTAATATTGGGAAGGGTCTGCCAATCTGGAATCTCCCTCCGCCGAACCTTCGTTGTCTCCCACATGGCCTAGTTCTCCCTCAATGGTGGCTCCGTATGAATGGGCGAGGTCCGCCATCTCCTTCACTTTCCTGACATTCTCATCATATGAGTCCGTGGAGCAGTCATACATGATTGAGGAGAATCCCAGCTCCAGCGCCTTTAAACAGGTCTCTTTCTTAAGTCCGTGGTCCAGATGTACCACCACCGGCACATTTGCTTTTTTTGCCATCGGTATCAGATAGTAGGACACCTCTTCCAGCGGACCGTAGGGCAGCAGCACCTCCGCGGTACCCATAATAACCGGAGACTGGGTGCACTCCGCCGCATTTATAATACCCCTGGCCAGTTCCAGATTGACCGCATTAAAAAGGCCGACTGCATATTTGTTTTTACGTGCCGGAAGCAGCACTTCATTCATATTTACAAGCATAATTTATACTCCTGTTTCATCTCGTTTGGCCCATCCCGCGCCAATCTTTTTCTGCAGCGCCTCAAAGCTCTTAAGGCCGCTTAGCGCATCGTAGGCGGCCACACAGGAAGCGCCGGTCGCAGCGGCAAGGTGCATGGATTCCTCCAGCGTATACCCTTCCAGCATCGCAGTCAGAAATGCTGCGATGCTGGTATCTCCCGCGCCTGTTCCGGACAGCACCCTTTCCGGCACGTAGCTTTCCTCAAAGCCCTCTTTGCCGGACCAGCCCAGGATATCCAGTTCCGCTTTCTTTCCCACATCCAGCAGGGCTATCCTGTCCGCCGTGCGGTAATACATCCCCTTAGCGCCGCATTTGATCAACAGTACCTTAGCGCCAAAATTCATGCACTGTTCAGCCAACGGGCGGATATCCTTCTCAATATCCAGTATCTCTGTGATATCCCTGTCCCCGGCTCTCTTCTGCCAGTCTTCGAATCTCTCTTTATCCAGCATGAAGCAGAGTTCTTCCGCACTGGGCGCAAAGAAATCCACATAGGGCATAATCATTTCCAGTATCTCTTCCCAGTCCGCCATTCCTGCCGGTGTGGCCGGGTCCACAGCCGCCATATCCAGTGAGGTGGCGGCGCCCGCTTCTTTGGCGCGCTTTAAGATGCGAAACAGTTCTTTGCCTTCATGCTCATACATATTTCTCATTAACGGAGGATATCCAAAATGGAACAGCGCCGCTTCCTCAAGCGCCTGCTGCGGGATATCTCCGGAACAGAAGGTGTTATTCGCGCCCGGATTATGCAGGAAGATGCGGTCGTTTCCGGGGATCGCCAGTATAACGGAATAAGAGGTTGACTCACCCTCTGTAACAAGCATGCCGTCCTGTGCGCCGTACCGTGATAAGATATTGAGTACCATGCCGCCAAACTCATCATTTCCTATTTTCCCCATCAGCGTGACATCCGCTCCGAGAAGCTTCATCGCCAAACCTGTGTTAGCCACAGAACCGCCTGTATGCACATCTGCGCCCTCTGTCTGAATCAGCTTGCCAGGCCTTAGCAGATCTCCGACCGCATCCGTCCGGTTTTCAGGAAAGACCGGCGTTATATCCAGGCAGATATGACCGGCCGCAATTATTTTTTTGCTCACATTACTCAACTCCCATAAGAAGATTCATCACATACATTTCCAAAGCTTCAAAGTCTCTGTTCTCTACGCATTTCTTCTGATATTCATAGTCGAACTTATCCACCTTTTCTTCCAGAGCTTTAAATATCTTCAGGCTGTTTTCCAGATGCTTATATCCGTCTTCGTCCTTGGTAGTCCTCATGGCCTTTACATCGAGTCCCACATATTCGCCGTGATCGCCGTACCCGTTTTCCTTGAGCACCTTTACCTGGTTGAAGGCTGCCCGTAGGTTTTCAACGCCGAAGGATTTATCCTGGTCATATTTGATTCCGTTCTGGTCATTGAGATGTACGGTCATCAGTTTGCCCATGGCCATCGCAAAACCGATCTCGTGGGCGGGATCCAGCCCTGCTAGAATCGCGTGGGCGCTTTCCAGATTTCCGCCGACACGGGAAGGATCGGCCGTTGCTGCAGAGATCGCCATTACATGTCCCATGGTGCCGCATATGCTTCTGTCTATGGGTTCATTGGGCTTAGGCTCGATGCATACACGGATCTTCGGATCATAGGCCAGCATCTTATTGATCGCCTCAATCAGCATCTTTGTGGCCCATACCGGGGATTTGCTTTCCGCACACAGCGTGCCCTCTCTTGCCAGCCAAAGGACAATCATGTCACAGCCCAGCTCATTGGCAATATCAATGGAGCGGTACGCTCTCCACATCGCATACTCTCTGTCCTCTGCGAATGTGCTCATAAAGCCGCCGTCTGCCGTATGCGGGTCCATCCAGAGTCTGGGCGCCACAAACTCCGCCTTCAGTCCGTATTTATCCAGCGTTTTTTTCAGCTCACGGGCCTTTGCTTTGATTTCTTCTTCGGTGTAATCATTGATATTCGGAACTGCATCATCGTCATGAAACTGCACTGCAGAAAATCCCATTTCGGCAAAGCGTCTGTACTTCTCCTCTGACGGAATTTCTGCTCTTGTGGCGGGCCCATATGAATCGGCTCCTGAATGTACGTTCCACGGTCCAACTGAAAATTTAAACTTTGTCATTTCACTTACCTCCAAATTTTTTTATAGTTAATAACATAGCGCTTACTATTCTTTATATCAGAATAAGCGGATCATTACAGGACAATCTTGCTTTTTTTTAAGTGCAGTTTTGCTATAAGCGCTGCTTCCCCTTGCCGGGGACACATCTTGTCAATCAAACGCTGGGATCAGTCTTCCAGCCTGTCAGGATCATAGGAAAGCTTTGCATTGCCATATTTCATCTGGGTCAGCGGATAACCGAGGAATTCGAATTGGAAAGGAGTTCCTTTATGCTCCAGAATATCATGGCAGATATGGATCAAATCATCCGGCACCGATTTGGGCTGGCTTAAGCAATTAGGACAAGCGCCAAACCCTGCATGGCCGTTAAAGTTCTGGTCAAACCGACCGGACAGAGATTTAAATTTTTCAATGGCTTTCAGTGTGGTTGTCACGCTGCTGTCCGGTGCCAAAAGATTTATATTGCAGCAGTCACCGCTGAAAATAATCCGGTTTTTCTCGTCCAGAAACGAACATCCGCCAGGAGTATGGCCGGGGATTTCAAAGACCTCCACAGCACGCTCACCCAGCTCAAAGCGCTGTCCTTCCCTTAAGGGAAGAAGCTTCGGCACAGCGATGTTTTCCGAAATCCGATCGGGGGAATAATCATAAATTTCATATCCGCCTGATTTTCCAAAGCTGTCCGCATAGCTTTTTATCTCGTCCGCTTTTCCCGCCACGGATTTTGTCATCTCCCAATCTTTTTCATTGATGTACATCTCTTTAAAGCATCCCATTCCGCCTACATGATCCATATGTCCATGAGTGGCAGCCACTGTAAGCGGTTTATCCGTCAATGAATCCACAACGGCTTTCAGATCACAGATGCCGCAGCCTGTATCGATCAGCAGAGCGCGTTCCTTTCCTACCAGCAGATACATGGCCGCAGTTCCAAATTCATTGATCGCGTACGTATCCGGCGCAATCTCACAGATAAGCGGTGTTTTTATTGCCATAACTGTATTCCTCCTATGTCACCAACCAAAGGTTGATGACCTGCGCACACTTCAGTGTGCTTCCTCATATTATTTGATGATCTATTTACAGTGATGAAGTACACGGGCCGGTTTCCTTTACAAATATCGATATTACTGCGGCAGCTGCCAGAAATCCGGCAAAGCACAGCATGGCCGTTTCCATACCCACAGCCCTGGTGGCAGCAGAAAGTGCCGGCGGTGCCGCTATGCCGATAACACTCCCCACGCCATACATCAGCGCATAAGCCCCAGACGCAAATGCTGTATCAAACTTGCGCAGCTCCGTAGACACTGAAGTTGTTGCCGGAATTCTGCATCTGGTACAAAATCCAAAGACTGCGATCCCCATTACAATGGCAGCCGGCTGTCTCCACAAAAGCAGGCCGACCATAGAGATCAAAGAAAGCAGGGTACTCACAATAATCACCGGTTTTCTACGTCCAAGCGCCGTTGAAGCTGCGCCTCCCACAGCGGTTCCTATCATGCCCGCCAGGGAAATAATGCCTGACCAGGACGATGCCTCGCCTGCTTCAAAGCCGCGGACAATCTGAAGATAGGACGGCAGATAATTGGTTATTATATTTGTGCACAGAATCGCAAGGCTGTGATATACCGTCAGCACCCATACATCCCTGTCGCCCATAGCCTTTCTTAATCCCCTCTGCTTCTTTTGTAATTCGGCAGGCGGACATCCTCCCTCACTGTTCCTGACAATTATAAACCAGGCCAATGTAAGCACAGCCGCCGCGATTGCCGCAAGCAGATAGCAGGCACGCCAGGACCGCGCCATCAGTTTGTATAGCGGAATGGCCGCCGCAAAGCAAACATATGTGGCCAGCGTGTTTCCCAGCGTATAAATCGTCACAAAAGCGGACTGGGCCTTTCCTCGGAATACATCACATGCAACCGTGGAAAAACCGGTTCCTGCGATTCCCATGCCGATCCCCACCAATGCACGGCCAGCCAGCAGCCCCAGGAAACTGTTGGCGCAAAAACCAAAACCGTTGCCGGCAGTTACAAGCAGCATGGCGATAGTCATTGCATACCGCAGCCCCATCTTTTCCATGACGACGGTGGAAGCCATTACGGAGATGCCCATAAATAGTGTGGTAATTGTAGGCAGATAACCTGCCAGCGCCACATCCGTCCCCATGTCCGCCGCAATTTCTGTCAAAAGAGGGGAGGAGAGGGTATTCGAGAAGGAGATCAGCATTACACTTAAGCAGATCAAAACGCTGCCTGCATATTTTTGTATATACCTCATCGCAGTCCGCCTTTCAGTCACGCCTCAAGATTCACTGCCGGATTGATCTGAAGCGTATCCAGATATTCTCTAAACAGCTGCTGTTTTTCCCGGCTAACCGTGATCATACCTCCGTTCTCCTCCAGCTCCATCACCTCAAAATCTCCCCGGTTAGCTTTCCATTCCGTCAGATTACTGCCGTTGGGATCGCCTGTTTTCACAAAGTTAACCAGGTATGCCGCCATACGGTCTGCCAAGCGTACATCCTCTTCTTTCCAGTACCCCTCTCTCCTGGCGGATAACCTGTGTGTAAAATACGGCACATCCGCTGTGTGGAAGGCTCCATAATCGGCCTTTCCAGGCATCGAATGCGTAAACAGACAGGTATACGTGCGGCCGTATCCGCTGTTTTGCCGCAGAACCGCTACCTGATTTAAAACTGCCATCAGAAAATCTTTCTGCAGCTGCATCCCTGCGGCATTTGGACTCTCTCCCGGCGGATATAACGCAAGGCATTCATCCGCCAGCGGTCCAAATGTCTGCCGGACAAATTCTTCATACTCTTCACCAATGCGCGCATTCATCTGCATCAGATTAAACAGTGCGCCGTCCCCCAGTGTCAGACCGACCATCAAATCCACAGGATTCGCCTCTTTTTTTCTGATCGCATCCGCATAGCCGTCCTTTATCACATAACCGTCCACCGTCAGGTTGGGAACCGGTCTGCCGATCAGCTCCTCTGCCGGAATTTCCCTAAGCTGTTCTGCTGTCCTATCGCCAAATTCTTTGATTCCAATTCTTTCAGCCGTTTCCCCGCTCGGAAAAGCATAGATGACCGAGGTGAGGCTTAAGGATACCGCACGGTGAAACAGACCCGCTGCAAGCGGCGACCCGATCAGCGCATCCACCGACGCTGCGCCCGCGGACTGCCCCATAATGGTCACGCACTCCGGATCGCCTCCGAACTGTTTAATATTGCGCCGCACCCATTTCAAGGCTGCAATTTGATCCAGAATGCCATAATTGCCGGATGTTTTGCTATCCGCCTCTGCACTCAGAGCCGGGTGCGCCAGAAATCCCAATGCCCCCAGGCGGTAATTGAGGCTTACATACACGATACCCTGCTGTGCCAAATATTCCCCGTCATACACCTCACAGGATGCGCCGCCGCTGGTAAATCCCCCGCCGTGGATATAAACAAGCACCTTCTTATTATCACCGCCGTCGTTTCCTGTCCATACATTAAGGTTCAGACAGTCTTCATTCCTCTCCGAATCCTCGATCATAAATTCCTCCGACCAGCAAAAAAAAGGCCGCTGTTCATTCTGGACGGCGCTGTATCCCCATTTCTCGCAGGGCAGGATTCCGTCCCAGTGTTCTGCCGGCTGCGGGGCTGTAAATCGCAGCTTTCCCGTCGGACTGGTCGCATAGGGAATGCCTTTAAAAATGCTGACACTCTTATCCTCATTGTAGCAGCCCCTGATTGTCCCACTCTCGATCTCTGTCATCGGATATGGCATTGGAAGGTCAAAAAGCTTCACGACGTGATCATAAAGCATCGCTTCCCGCTTTGTGCGGATTCCCCGGTGTCCCTTAGGTGTATCCGCCAGCTCCATCCAGCCAAAATCGTCACCGCTGGAAGGCCACACAGGAAGGCCCTCCCCATTGGGGTCTCCTGTTTTAATAAAATTAGCCCAGTAAGAGGATATCTGATCCGCCAGTACAAAATCAGCTTCCGTCCAGGGCCTGCAGGGCGGAACCCCAGGCCTTAGAGAAGCGAAGGTATACCACAGCTCGCTGGAGTGCCATGAAAGCAGGCGTTTGGCATCCCGGGGGGTTCCCTTATCCTCCGGACGATCAGGTGTGATATGTGAAAACAGGTAGCAGAAGTTCCTGCCCTTATTCTGCTTCTCCGCCCGCAGCATGCCAAAACAGCGGTCCAGCATAACACCGCGAAAACCCATCTTCGAGGTCAGCCCTTCTGCAGCCAGACGGCGGGATATATGATCCGCATTCTCATCTGTTACCTGAATCAGATGTTCAAAATCATACTTGTCATAAAGTCCGCCAAGCAGCTGTTTCGCCGTCTGATATACCTCTTTGGCGCTTGTGAGAATTGGACCGCCACCCCCGGGTTCAAACCCCCACATACGGCATTCCCCATAATTGATTCCGGTCAGATAATCGCACTGTGAAGCGTATTTTTCCACGCTCTCTCTCATATCTGCAAACGGCACCAGGGCCTTATCATACACAATACTGCCCGGCAGACGCGGTCCGTTATCGCTGCCCACCACCTGGCTTTTTCTAAGCAAGGCGCTGTAAGGCAGTTTACGCAGTTTTTCCACCGGCAAACCGGGGTCAATGCCGATAGATTCCAGATACTTCTGTGCCTTCTCCGCTTCCTCCTCCCTGGTAGGAAAGCTGGTGATCCAGCAGAGCATGCTCTGTTGAATCACCCTCTTTACGCGCCCTTTCTGGGCTGGAGAAGCGGCAAGCGCGCCTGTTTTTATAGTTCCGCCGGACTGACCGCCGATCGTGATGTTTTCTGGGTCCCCGCCAAAGGCTGCGATATTCTCATAAACCCAGTCCAGTGCCTTCACCTCATCCATCAGCCCGAAGTTACAGCCATTCTCTCCCTGTTCTTCCCACAGACAGGGCAATGTTAAAAAGCCAAATATATTCAACCGCTGCCCCACGGATACCACTACCACGCCTTTACGCGCCAGCTCGCCAGGATCAAACTCCACCTCTCCGGATTCGCCAAAGGAGAGTCCGCCTCCGTGAAACCACATAAAGACAGGGCGCCTCTCCTGTGCGCTGGCCGCTCCTGTGGCTATATTCAGATACAGACAGTCCTCACTCATTTCCGGTCTGCTCTGATAGTAGAAATCAGACTGAAACGGCTCAAAATTAATGGCGGATAAGATAGGCTGAGGGCAGCGCCGCGCATATTGGGTGCACTCTCTCACCCCCTCCCAGCAGACCGGATCCTCTGGCGGTCTCCAGCGCAGATTTCCCACGGGCGGCGCTGCGTATGGAACACCTTTGAAATATGTAATCCCCTCATATCTTTTCTCCCGGGCCTCTTCTCCTCTAAGCTTTCCGTATTTCGTCTCAACGATTCCAATGGACATTTTACCGCCTCCCTTTTATGTCACCAACCGCAGGTTGATGACCTACGCACGCTTTACCCCTTGATGGCGCCAACCATCATTCCCTTTTCGAAATATTTCTGCAGAAACGGATACATCACCCATATCGGCAGGGATGAAACAATGATGACACAGTACTTAATCAGTTCCTTATAGATCAGCAGGGAGCTGTCCACATTCGCGGAATCAAGAACAGTTCCGGACGTCACATTATCTGACATCAGGATCTCCTTTAATACCAGCTGCAGAGGGAACAGGGCCCGGTCCCGCAGATAAATCGATGCGGGAAACCATGAATTCCAGTTCGCCACAACACTAAACAGCACGACCGTGGCAATCGTCGGTGAGATGAGCGGCAGTATTATTTTAAATAAAATCGTCATGCTACCCGCACCGTCAATCATCGCGGATTCCTCCAGACTATCCGGGACTCCCAACATTGCCGTGCGCAGAAGTATGACATTAAATGCTGAGAAACATCCCGGCAGGATGATTGCCAGTCTGCTGTTAAACAGTCCTAAAAGCTGCGTGTTGACCAGATAGCTGGAGATAAGGCCTCCGTTGATCAGCATGGTGACCGTAAGGATAACCATGATCACATTTCTCCAGAGCGCATTCTTCCGCGAAACCGTATAGGCCGTCATCAATGTGATCAGAAGCCCGAAGCCTACGGAAACCGCCACATAGAACAGGGTATTCAGATATCCTGTTACGATGGATTTGTTCTGAAGCACCAGCTTGTACCCCTCCAGGTTAAATCCGTGGACCCTCCAGATCAGTCCGCTCTGCTGCATCACATAGCTTCCGTCGCTGAAAGAAGCGCACAGCACATGCCACACCGGAAGCAGGCAGATCACCATGATCGCAATCATAAACAGCGTATTGACGATTCGGAAAACCATACGGGCCGGTTTTTTACCGCTTTCTACCATTTCAAATACCTCCCATCCCTCTTTTAGAACAGACTGTTGTCTGTCGCCTTTCTGCTGATCGCATTTGCAGTAATCAGCAATACAGTGTTAATGACAGAATTGAACAGGCTGACTGCTGTACTGAATCCATAATTGGCCTCTACCAGACCTTTGCGGTAAACAAAGCTGGAGATGATGTCCGCCGTCTCATATATCTGCGGATTGTACAGAAGGATGGTCTTCTCATAACCCACGGACATGATGGAACCGATTTTTAAGATCAGCATGATGATAATCGTAGGAAGGATTCCCGGAAGTGTCACATGCAGCGTCTGTTTCCATCTGCCCGCGCCGTCAATCACCGCTGCTTCATATAATGTCTGGTCAATTCCCGCCAGCGCCGCCAGATATACGATGGCGCCGGTGCCAAGCCCCTGCCACAGATCTGACGCTATATACAGCGGTCTCCAGTAAGAGGAGACGCTTAACAGATTCTTACTCTCCCCCGTAAATATGCTGACCAGCTGTGCCAGCACCCCTTTGCTGGTGCAGAAATTGACAATAATACCTGCCACCACCACCATAGAGATGAAATTGGGGAGATAGGTAACCGTCTGCACCATCCTCTTAAACTTCTGATTCTTAAGTTCATTCACCAAAAGCGCAAACAGGATGGTCCCAAAGAATACAAATACGATCTGAAGCAGGCTTAAAATCAGCGTATTTCCCACGGTTCTCACAAAATACATGGATGAGAAAAATTCCTTAAAATACTTCAGCCCTACAAATTTGCTGCCGAAGATTCCCAGGTTGGGCTTATAATTCACAAACGCCAATCCCAGTCCGAAAATCGGCATATAATTAAACAGCAGCACCATAATCAGACCCGGTACCGCCATGGCGTAAGCGACTTTATGTTTTTTAAAATCCTTCACAATCGCCTCGGCCGTATATTTTTTCTTTCGTTTTGCCCTCAAAGCGCCGCTGCTCATAGACACCTCCAAAAGTTTTAAAAATGTGTGATCCGCCTGCCGGCGGATCACACAGCCTGTTTTTACTCTGTCCCGCGTGACAGATATCTGTCATAGGCGTTCTGCTTCAATTCCACACAGCGCTCAATTCCGAGGCCTTCAATGGTGGATACATACTCATCCCATTCTGTGCTGATATCCTTCTCTCCGGAAATAAAGGAAGCAATTTCTGAGGTAACATAGGTGCTGATATCTGAATACATCGCAGCAAACTCATTATTCTCATCGCTTGTCATAATCGCAGTAAAAGGATAAAAATAATCGGAAGGAACTAAGCTCCAGACATCACACATAGCGAGTGACTCCGCAGATACTCCTGCCAGCTCCCGCTCTGAGCTGTAGGATTTAGCAAGCACCGCAGGCGGACAGGTATACATGGACATCGCCTGATTCATGGACAGTCCGTCCGGATTATTCGTGATCTTCTCAGTAAACTGCGGTTTTCCGTCCGCATACTCGAAGGTATCTCCTTCTATGCCATAGTTGGCCAGCAGAGCGCCTTCCTCGCTGAACAGATAGTCCAGCCACATCATGGCAATCTCCGGATTTTCACACTGTGTCGAGATTGCCACACCGTCACCGGAAAGTTTCGGAATCGGCGTCGCCAGTCTGGATTCCTCTCCGCTCGCGCAGACAGGCGGATTGACAGCCACCAGCTCCATATCCGGATCCGTGGACGACTGATAATAATAATCCATAAGCGTATAATAAGAGTTAAACACACCGCTCTGGCCCGTAACAATCATGGAAGTATCCCCCGCATATCCCATCTCCCTGGCCATAAAGTCAGGATCGATCAATCCCTTTTTATACCAGTCGGAATACACGGTCAGCGCTTCCTTCATATTCTCCGAAGTGGGGCTGTAGATCACTTTCCCGTCTCTGACCATAAAACCGGTAGTCGCATTAAAACCATAGAGGAACATGTCATAATAAGGTGTCAGAGCAAAAGGCGCATATGCTCCATGGTTTTCCTTAAATGCTGTCAGTACCGCCTCCCAGTCTTCCAACGTTTTGGGAATATCCAGCCCGTCCTTGTCCAGCCAGTCTTTTCTGATCATCAGGCCCATAAACAGAGGCTGCTGGGTCTGTGAAATATTCTGCACTCTTACAACTCTCCCCGCATCCGTGATGCTGTCAAGAAGAACATCCTCATCCGCGGTGCGCAGCGCATTAAAATTAGACAAATATGTATCGAGATACGGTGTGAGATCCAGATAGTAACCGTCCTCTACCGCAGCATCCATACCAGCCGTATAGAGCCCCGCTCCCATGATCATATCCGGCAGATCTCCGGATGAAATCATCAGATTAAACGCCTCCGAAGCGGTCGTTGCAGACGAAATCGTGTCAAACTCAATATGGACATTCGTACGTCTCTCAAGCTCTTGAAAAAAATCCGTGTCATTGTAGTCGGTTACCAGGTTTGTCAGATACTGGCTTAAGCTGCCCGCCCAGAGAGTAAGCGTAACCTTCTCCTCCAGCGGAAACGTGAGCTTACCAGTTTCATCGGCGCCAGAAGAACTCTCCTGTGTTTTTGCCGTTTCCCCGCTCCCTGATGTTTTACCTGTGCTTTCCCCGCTCTCTTTCTGCCCGCAGCCGGCCATGACAGAAACCGTCATTGCTGCTGTTAACACCAGGCACAACATTTTCTTTAATATCCTGTTTTTCATATTCCTTTCTTTCCTCCTGTTCCCAGAGTTTTTCTGTTGGTAAGCTCAAGTATAGCCGCCGAATACGCAGAAATAAATTCTCAAAACTTAAATTTTGGGGGCGATTTTAGGAAAATCCTCGGGATACGCGGCCGCTGTCCCCTTAAACTGTCCCGGCGTAATTCCTTCATAGCGCCGAAACGCCCGGATAAAGCTCTTAGAGTCCGGATATCCGGTCTGCCGCGCGCTTTCGCTGACGGTAACCCCCTGCAGCATCAGTTCCTTGCTTTTTTCAATTCTAAGCCGGTGGATATGATCCAATATGCTTAATCCTCTGAAGTTTTTAAAGCATTTCCCAATATATGCCGGTGTTACGTTCAGAAAATCACCTATGGCAGCCACATTCAGCAAGGGGTCACAATAATGATCGTCAATATATTTTTCCGCCCGCAGAAACCATTCGGGTATCTCGTAACTCTCCTGTCGGCTTTCATAGGATCCTGCCATGCTTTTTATTATATCATGGAGTTTCCGGCTGATTTCTTCCATGGAATTGATATGTCCCAAAGGATCTCCGCCGTCCGCCCCGATATACGGCAGGACCTCCTCCAGCGGCACACCGCTCTCGAGCATCTTGCTCACGAGCAGGCAAATGAGGGTTGCGCCCTGATATCGGTTGAGCACCATGAATTTTATATGGGGATAAAAGCACTGGTCCAGTATCTCATCCAGAGTCCGGCTCGCCAGTTCATACTGATGCGCAATCAGCTGTTTTGACAGAAACTGCGCCTTTTCAAACAGCAGTTTTGTTTTTCCTGAAAGGCCCGCGTCCTCTTCCTGATCATCGTCATAGATCAGCACGCTGCCTAAACTGTTGCCCCAAAAAGAGCTGCAAGTAAGCGCTGCCATAGCCTCCTCATAGGCCGCATGCAGTTCGTCCGGCCGGTGATGGATGCCGCTTACCGCGGCATAAGTCCGAATCCTTAACGCCTGCTCAAAAAAAGAAGTACATTGGGAAGCACGGTCCGAAAGCGAAAGACCTCCGGCCTCTATATAACCGCTGTCCACTACACAGGCCACAGTATCCGGCAGTTCAATTATGAGGCCATGGGATTCTCCGTGATCTGAGTCTGCTTCATATGTGCAGCCTAGCATCACTTCATTGAGTATATTTTTTACCGCAAAGAGAAACAGTTCCCATTCTTCGCCTTCCTGGCCGGCAAACAGGGTGCCTGTCCCATGAAATGAGAACAGAACCACAAAGTAACTCTGAACCGGCAGCCTTAGCATCAGCTCCGGAATATAATCCTCAACCCAGCCATTTTGGGATGAGCCGTGCAGAATGGAGGACAATGCGAACTTCTCCAGAGCCAGGCTCTTACTGCGCAGTTCCCTCTGAAGCATTTCATGATTGTCTGTAAGCGTCTGCAATGAATTCTCCAGATTCTTATACAGCCTGCCCAGCGATTTATCCTGCAGTCCATCCTGCTGTATTTTAAGCAGACTACGCATTTTTTCAATGGGAAGAGCTGTTTTTTTGGAAAACACATGCGCCAGCAGAACTCCAATGATCATGCTGCCGACAATCTCGGCAATAATCAGGTATCGCAGCAGATTGATTTCATAGAAATATCTGCTCTTGGGCGCATACAGGCAATATGCAGCGTCCAGATAATCCGATTTTAAGCAGGAGATGATATACTGCGTACCATCGATCTTAAGCTCCCTGCTGCCTCCGGAAGGCAGTTCATAAAAAGCCTCCTCAAACGCAGGGATGCCGGCGCCTCCGATCACGCCTCCGTTTTTCTGCTTAAGAAACACATTGCCATCCTGTGTAATCCGATTCCATGAGAGCACACAGAATGCCGTTCCCAGCACGGTCTTATAATCCTTGCTGTAAACGTTGTAGTAAAAGAAAATATACTCCCTGTCATTTGCCTCAGTAAAAAAATAACCGTCCACATTGGATGCACATGCCGTAAAATCATCCACAGTTATGCCGTAATTCCGGCAGAAGAGATCGACGATTGGCGCTTCATACCTCGATTTATCCGTTACCAGTGAATTACTGGCATGCATATACATGCCAGCAGTCTCAAACCACTCGTATCCATACTGAAGGGAGGCGATTTCGGATATCAGGGAAACCGCCCCAATCCGGTCCGCCGCCTGCCAGTGCTTTAGAGTCATGAGCTCTCTGGCTTTCGTATTGGAGCCTATATATCTTGCGCTGGCCTGCGCCCGCAGCCATTCTTTATCGTATGAAAGCTGCTGTTCACGCAGCAACGCCTGAAAATTGTTATCCAGTCCGTTCCTGATTGCAAAATATGCGTAAACATATCCAAACGTGGACAGCAGAATTGTGACCGACATCAGAATGATGTAGGTCACAAGCATAAAACGGTATTGTTTTCCCAGATTTTTTATCGAGCGCTTCATACTTCATCACCGCCGTTCAAACTCATGAGCGCGCCTTCATAACCTCCTGTGTCAAAACCGGCAGCACTTCAAACAGATCTCCAACCACTCCGTAATCGGCCGCCCCAAAAATCGGCGCATCGGGATCTTTGTTAATTGCAACTATCACATCGGAACCGCTCATGCCTGCCAGATGCTGGATGGCACCGGATATACCGCAGGCGATATACAGCCTGGGAGCAACCGTCTTTCCGGTCTGTCCAACCTGATGGCTGTGCGAGATCCATCCTGCATCCACTGCGGCTCTGGATGCTCCCACGGACGCTCCAAGAGCTTTTGCCAGCTCCTTAACCGGACCAAAGCCATTCGGTCCTCCAACACCTCTTCCTCCGGATACGATAATCTCCGCGCCTTCCAGATCGACCTTATCGCTTTCCATCTCTCTGATCAGTTCCACGATGCGGGTTCGAATATCTTTTTTATCCATATGTATCTCTTCACGGATGACCTTTGCCCTGCCATCGGCGGGATCTCCCTTTTTAAAGACACCCGGACGGATGGTTCCAATCTGAGGCCGGTGATCCGGGCAAAGGATTGTCGCCATCAGATTTCCTCCGAAGGCCGGGCGTGTCCACGCGACGTTTCCGCTCTCCTCATCGATATCCAGCGCGGTACAGTCGGCGGTCAGCCCGGTCTTAAGCCTGCAGGCGATGCGGGGTGCCAGGTCACGCCCGTCATTCGTCGCGCCGATCAACAGGCTGGACGGCCCATATTTTTCAATCAGAGTGCACATTGCGTGGCAGTATGCGTCGGTGGAATACTGTGCATACTCATCTCCCTCTACCACAATGACCCTCTCTGCTCCATATGCTTCAGCAGTTTTAACTGCGGCATCCACATGGCTGCCGATCACAACTGCGGTCAGCGTGCCGCCCTGTTTTGCGGCCATATCCTTTGCAGGCGTCAGGAGTTCAATCCCCACATTTTTCGCGGTCCCGTTTTCCTCCGTCTCCATATATACCCATAAGTCTTTTGTCTTTGCTTCCATTATCGTTCTCCCTCTTTAAATGACTGCAGCGTTATTCAGCGCTTTATACAGTTTCTTTGCCAGGTCAGCGCCCGGTTCCCCTTCCAGTTTTATGCCGCCGGTCTTCCTCTGCGGCACAAAGGTTCTCTTAACATGTGTGGGGGACCCCTTTAAGCCGATGCGGCCGTCATCCATATCAGGAAAATCATTCTCGCAAAGCACCGGAATATCCGCCCGGTTAGCAGCCATCCTGCGCTTGATGGACGGATAGCGGGGATCCCAGGAAGGTTTTGTAAAGGTCACCACACATGGCAGGCTGACAGCCACTCTCGTATTATAGTTTTCACCTTCCCGAATGACCTCCAGTCCTTCGTTTGTGACCCGGCATTCGAGGCCACAGGTAACCTGCGGATAGCCGAGATGTTCTGCCATCTCAGGTCCCACTTGAGCCGTATCCCCGTCAATCGCTTGCTTTCCGCAGAAAATAGCATCAAACTGGATTCCTTCCAACTCCTCTATCTTTCTAACGGCCCGGCTCAATATATAGCTTGTGGCCAGCGTATCCGATCCGCCGAACCTGCGCCCCGAAACTAGATAAGCTTTATCCGCAGCAATGGAAAGGCATTCCTTTAAAGCCGCTTTAGCCTGTTCAGGTCCCATGGATACGGCCACAATACGCGTATCGGGATCTTTGTCCTTCACCCGTGCCGCGGCCTCCAGCGCATACCCATCAAATGGATTGACGATGGAAGGGACGCCCGCCCGTATCAGTGTATTGGTCACCGGATCTATTTTAATTTCTGTCGTGTCCGGGACCTGCTTCACACATACTAAAATGTTCATCATTCTCTCTCCTTTTTTCTTGTCACCAACCGAAGGTTGATGACCTACGCACACTTCAGTGTGCTTCCAATTTCCTGTCACCAACCAGCTTTTCGGCAAGGCGCTTTAGAGCTGCCTGATCGATTTTACCCGTGCCGGTGATCGGAAACGAATCCACTCGAAAAACGTATTTCGGCACCTTAAAGCTTGCCAGCGTACGCCTCACACAGGCCTTTATCGCTTCAGGATCAAAAGCTTCCTCTTTCACCTGCACAAAGCAGGCAATATCTTCCTGTACAATCTCACTCTGTACGCCAACCGCTTTCGCTTTTATAATGTTTTTGTCAAACCGCTCCACCACATACTCGATTTCAAGCGGAGAAATATTTTCTCCATGCCGGATGATAATATCGCTGATGCGGGATACAAAATGCAGATAGCCTCTTTCATCCATAAATCCCGCATCGCCAGTCTTAAGCCATCCGTCCGAAGTGAATTTCTTCAGATTTTCTGATTCATTTTTATAGTAACCCTTCATCACATTAGGGCCGCACACCTGTATCTCACCGGTCCGGCCGGGCGCCGCTTCACAGCCAGCCTCTTCGTCCAATGCCACCATACTGCGGCAGATAGCCTGTGCAGACTTTCCTGTGCCTTTATCCCAAATACGCACTCTGACCCCGCAGAGAGGACATCCGACGGTCTCCGTCATTGTCCTTTCATCATCTTCGTAAAGCGTCATGGTAACCAGCGGAGAGCATTCCGTCTGGCCGTATCCCATCAGGAGATGTCTGATCCCCAGCTTTTTCATAATACGCCGCAGGCTTTCAACGCTAACTGCCGAGCCAGAGGACTGAACCACGCGCAGGGAGGATACATCCGCCGCTTCAAACGCATCATCCCTGATCAAAAGCTCAAGCATGGAGGGGACGGCCATAATCGCAGTCACCTTATATCTTTCAATATCTTTTAATGCGGTTTTTGCTATAAAACTGCGGTGTATCACCGCTGTGACTCCCGTGACAACCGCAAATATCAGCATACCGGAGATCCCTGAACTGTGAAACAGCGGCAGCGGCGCCAACAGTATATCATCCGGGCCAATCCGCATCCTGCGGGTAAACTGTGTCACATCAAAGATCACACTGCGCTGTGTCAGCATCACCATTTTCGGAACCATTGTAGTGCCTGATGTGAATGTAATGACAAGCACATCCTCCGGACCAACCTCCCTTTTCGCTCCTTCAAGCATTTCCTTATCTTCCGGCGCGGTTTCGCACTCTGCGCCAGGGGCAAACAGGGATTCAAAGACCGGCAGCATGTCTTCCACACAACGCAGTTTTGGACAGTCCAGGCCCACAGCCTGCACCATAGCCCTATAATCCAGTCCTTTCTTGTATTCACCCAGATACAGAAACTCTATATCCGCCTCCTGCAGCACATTCTTAAGTTCAAATTCATGATAAGAATAATTGATCACTGCACATACCGCGCCGATTTTCATCGCCGCCAGCAGATAAAAAACAACCGCGGCATGATTCATGGACCAGAAACCCAGATGCGTTCCTTTTATGATTCCCTTTTTAAGCATACCGGCAGCGATACGGTCCGTGCAGCGATCAACCTGCCTCCAGCTGTAAAAGTGGTTATCAAATATAAAGGCCGTTTTATCCGGATATTTTTCAGCGTGCTCTGATATCAGCGCTGCTATCGTAGCCTCTTTCAATTAACCGGCCCCCTTTTATACCTGACGTCCTACAATGACATTTTCTTTTGCCAGGTGATTAAGCTCCTCTGCCGTATAGCCTGCTGCTGTCAGAACGCTTAATGTATCTTCTCCCAGCAGCGGTCCCATCCCTGCTTCCTCCATATCGCTCGTACCAAACCGTACCGGTGTGCTGGGCACATAGACGTCTACGCCGTCTCTCATGTGCATGATCTTCAGATAATCATTGGCTTTGGCCTGAGGATCACGTAAATTGTCCGCCACATGATTGATGGTGGAATGAGCGATATCCGCCCGTTTCAGTATATCCAACACTTCGTCCCGGGTATATCGGGCAAACTCTGCATCCAGCATACAGATAAATTCCTCTCGGTTTTCCTGCGCCGCCGTACGGCTCTTAAACCGCTCATCCTCCACCAGATCCTCCCGCCCGAGCATTCTCATCAGATCCGCATAATGCTTTTCATGATCCACATTCGCCATATAAAACCACTTTCCGTCTTTGCATTTAAAGGATGCCATCATCGGCAGGGCGGGCTCCAAACGGCTGGCCGGATAGTTTCCGCCGGTCTGGACGTCAAATACCATATAACTTAGGCTGTACAGCGACAGGCCGTACAGCGACAGAGTCACCTTCTCCGCCCTGCCGGTATGCTCCCGGTTAAACAAGGCCGTGCCTACGGCCCCGGCCAGCGCAGCGCCGCAGGTGAGATCTCCGAAGGCTACCGGCGGTATCAGCACATCGTTGCCGCGGTTGATCACGTCCTGCATCAGGCCGCTGCGCGCCCAGTACGCCACCGTATCAAAACCGGGAGCATCCTTCTCGGGCCCCTCGTCCCCAAAACCGGTTATGGCAGCATAGATCAGCTTTGGAAATTTCTCGTGGAGCACTTCCCAGTTCAGTCCCATCTTCACAAGAGCTCCGGGACGGTAGCTGGTCAGAAATACATCCGCATCTTCCAGCAGCCTGTACAGCATCTCCATTCCCCGGGGATCCTTCGTATTCAGGGCGATTCCCTTCTTTTTGCGGTTATATACATTAAAATACTCATCACGGGTCATGATGCGGCCGTCCGCGTCCCGTCTGTGTCCGGGCTCTCCATAAATGGGCTCCACCTTAATGACCTCCGCCCCCCAATCCGCCAGATTAAGGCCCGCCGACGGAGCCGCCACAAAAAACGCACATTCAACAACCCGGATTCCTTCCAACGGTTTATTCATAATGCACTTCCTTTCTTACTGTCATCCGCCCGCAGCTCATTTCATGTGTTCCAGAATTCCCGAACTGACCATCAGATTGATCTGATTGGTTCCCTCAAAAATCGAAAACACCTTGGCGTCACGCATCAGTTTTTCCACGGGATACTCTTTCATATATCCATATCCGCCCAACACCTGTACAGCGTCGGTTGTCACACTCATCGCTGTTTCGGATACAAATATCTTGGTGCTGGGGCTAAGCGTACCCACCGCTAGTCCACGGTCCAGTACCGCTGCTGAATAATAGAGCATCGCCCGTGCGGCATCCACACGTTTCTGCATATCCGCCAACAGAAACGCAAGTCCCTGATGTTTAATGATCGGTTTACCGAAGGTCACACGCACTTTGGCATAGTCCAGCGCAATATCCATAGCATGCTCCGCAATGCCCAGCGCATGGATCATGGAGGTGATCCGCGCCTTCTCAAGCGCATGCATTGCGTAAATAAAACCGCGTCCCTCCTGTCCGATCAGCCTGGATGCAGGCACCCGGACATCATCAAAGATCACTTCCGAAGTGACGGACAGCTTCAGCCCCATCTTATCCTCTGTTTTTCCAATCTTTACTCCGTCCTCCTTCTCCGCAAGAAAGAGCGAGATACCTTTTGCACCCTTTGATTTGTCCGTATACGCGAATACCATAAACAGATCCGCCAAAGCGCCGTTTGTAATAAAGCATTTGGTGCCGTTTATAACGTATTCATCCCCTTCCCGCACAGCGGTGGTGCTTATATTGGACGCGTCCGAACCTGCCTGTGATTCCGTCAGGCAGAAACTGCAGACAGATCCGGAGAGAATTTTATCCGCATAATATTTTTTCAGCTCTTCCGATGCTCCCGCATCCTCCAAAATTCCGAATTCGCCGCTGGCGAGAGCAAAGTTAAAAGAAAATCCGGCATCCACCCTGGCGATTTCCTCATAAATCGCCATCTGTGTGGTGTTGTCGAACCCCAGGCCGCCATACTGCTCCGGGATTCCCATGCCGTAAAATCCGCTGTTTCTCAATATTTCCATTACATCCATTGGGAATTCGCCGGTCCGGTCCAGATCGGCGACACGCGGGGCCAGTTCCGTGTTTACAATCTGCGCCGCCATTTTGGCCAGCTCGCGCTGTTCTTCGGTCAAAAGTAAATTTTTACCGCTCATCTGATATACTCCTCCTATCGGTTAAGAAAAACAGGCTTTCTCTTTGCCAGGAACGCTTCCGTCCCCTCCTTCATATCGTGGGTCGGAACAAGCATGCTGACCAGATTCTGTTCCAGGCAAAGCGCATGCTCGAGACTGATTTCAGGTCCCCTGTTCATGCACAGCTTGGCATATCCCACGGCCAGCGGAGCGTTGTCAAGTATGACCGCCATGATTTCCTCCGCCTTCTTTACAGCCTCTCCCTCGGAAACCACGTAATTAACCAGCCCCATCTTCAGCGCCTCATCCGCATCCGCCTGCCTGCCAGTCAGGATCAGTTCCTTTGCGCGTCCCGCCCCGATCAATCTCGTAAGCCGCTGCGTTCCTCCATAACAGGGGATCGCGCATATTTTCACCTCTGGGAATCCTGTTTTCGCCTGTCTTTCCATGATCCTAATGTCGCAGGCCAGCGCCAGTTCCAGGCCGCCGCCCAGGGCATATCCGTTTATGGCTGCTATTACCGGTTTGCATAGATTTTCCACACGGCCAAACAGCTGCTGTGAATAGGCCGTGATCCTGCGCGCCTGCTCTACTGTAGACGGGAAATCCGAGATATCCGTGCCGGAAGAGAATGCCCTCCCTCTGCCTGTGATAATAACGCCCCAGATATCATCGTTTTCTTCAATCCGCGATACGGCGTCCTCCAGTTCATGCTTCATTTGCATGTTAATGGAGTTCAGTGACTGCGGCCGATTCAGCACAATGCAGGCCACTTTTCCCTTTACTTCAAAGACTAAATTCTGATACTCCATCTGTTCCTCCCTGTTCGTCAGCGGCAGAGGTCCCGTCCGATGACCATACGCTGTATCTGGTTAGTGCCCTCCACAATCTGATAGGTTTTGGCATTTCTGAAAAAGCGTTCCACCGGGTATTCCCGGCAAAGACCATATCCTCCCAGTATCTGAACCGCATCGGTGCATACCTTCATGCAGTTATCTGAGGCAGTCAGCTTTGCGATGGAAGCTGCCCGGCTGCAGGGCATACCGCTGTCAATCAGAGCAGCCGCATGGTATACCATCTGTCTCGCAGTTTCGACGGCCGCTTCCATATCCGCCAGCATGAACTGTACCCCCTGCAGCCTGCAGATGGGCTGGCCGAACTGTACGCGTTCCTTTGCGTAGGAAACAGCATAATCCAACGCTCCCTGCGCCAGCCCCACAGCCATGGCTGCAACCTTTACACGCCCCCGGTCCAGAGTCTGCATGGTCAGCTTAAAACCTTCATTTTCTTTACCGAGCAGGTTGCCGGCCGGCACACGGACATGGTCAAATGTGACCGCACAGGTATCTCCTGCATGGCAGCCAAGCTTGCTCTCCCTCTTTCCCCGGCTGACACCCGGCAGATCCGCGTCCACGATGAAGGCTGATATGCCTCTGGAGCCCTTGCTCTTATCTGTCGATGCAAATACTATGTAATGATCCGCCAGACTGCCGTTTGATACAAACAGCTTCGTCCCGTCGATGACATATTCGCCTCCGTCCCGGACAGCGGTTGCAGCAATCGCGCTGACATCCGATCCTGCGTCGGCTTCCGTAATACACATGCCTACGAATGCGCCTTCCACCACCTTTCGGTAAAACATGTTTTTCTGTTCTTCCGTGCCGCCCAGTTCTACCACCTTACACGCGATGCTGCCAGCGTTAAGAATACTTGTAAATGCGTCGTCAACCTTACACATCTCCTCAACCAGCATGACATATGTCAGGAAATCCAGCCCTGCACCTCCATACTCTTCCGGTATATCCAGAATATGCAGTCCCATATCCATAGCCTTTTTGATGACTTCCATCGGAACTTCTTCTTTTTCATCGTATTCGGCACGGATCGGCAGCACTTCCTTCGCAAAAAAATCTTTCACCATATCAATGAAGCTGATCTGATCCTCTGTAAGCAAATATTGTTTCATACCGTTTCCCACTCCTTATAGATTTGTTTGAGCATATGATCCGAGGTCTCTTCATCCGCTCCGATCGCGGGTACAACGCACTCCCGCCAGACCTGTTCGAACATGGTGAGGGGCTGAAAAACAATGTAGCTGCCCGCAACGTCCCGCAGGCGGACTCCCGAAATTCTTTCCACCGCTTCCAGCGCCTTAGGATTGGACACAATTTTTACGATATCCGTCCTGGCCCCGATTCGGTAAGGGTTTTCACACAGCACTTCCAGCTTCAGAGTAAATTGGATATCGGCCGATGAATTTCCGATCATGAGCTCATACTCCCCAGGCTCCGCAGCCCAGGCCGCAAGCCTTACGTCGTATCCTGCGAAATCTTCTTTGGTCAGCTCAAGAATGATCTCCTTCTCCTGACCGGCTTCCAGATATACTTTTTTAAATGCCTTTAATTCCTTCAGAGGCTTATCCAGAGTCGACACCACATCGTGAAGGTAGAGCTGAATCACCTCTGCGCCCGCCATGGCCCCCGTATTCTTCACTTTTACCCGGACACACACAGGTTCCTCATCCACATTGACCGATGCGGGCGCACTTACCTGTGTAATCTCAAAAGAAGTATAGGACAGCCCATACCCGAAAGGATACATGACATCAATCCCCTTCTTCTCATAATAGCGGTAACCCACATATATGCCCTCGCCATACCATACCTCACTGTTATAGCCGGGAAAATTGCCGAAAGAGGGGCAGTCTCTGTATCTTCTGGGAAAAGTCAGCGGAAGCTTTCCGGAAGGGTTTACCCGACCGAACAGGATATCAGCAGCAGCCTGCCCTCCCTGCATTCCGGGAATGAACAGACACAGTATCGCGGATACTTTCGGTTCCCAATCCACGATCTCCACCGGAGCCGCCACGTTCAGCAATACGATCACAGGAATTTGCTTCGGTTCGGCAGCCGCAATCGCATCATCCAATGCCTTTCTGTCCTCCGGTTCCAGACACATATCCGGCCGGTCGGCCCCTTCCTGGCCGTTGGCTCCCACCACCACGATCACAGCTTCCGTGGTATCCCTGATCTCCTCAAAGGTGACATGATCCGCACCAAGTGCGCTGACGGCGCACTGATACACGCTGGTATTCAGTGAGGTAACTACAGCAGCGCTTCCCGCGCCGGAGCACATCAGGTTTTTACTGCGTTCCCCATAGAAAGCGACTTTCGCATCGCCGGATAACGGCAGTATACCGTCATTTTTCAGCAGCGTAATCCCCTCCCGGGCCGCGTCATAAGCCGCTGCAATCCCTTCATTTATGTCGTATCCTGTTCTTCTGCCCATCATGGCAGGCGTTTTCAGGACTGTCTTCAGGAAATTTCTCACGCACTCATCCAGATCCTCCTCCTTCAAAGTGCCGTCCGCAACGGCTTTAACCAGGGGGCTTAGCTGCCTTGGACCGGGCATGACCAGATCGTTTCCGGCCCGGCAGGCTTCCACCTGGTCGTATGCGGCAGACCAATCCGTCACCACACAGCCCTCAAAACCCCACTCACCCCGCAGCACGTCCTTAAGCAGCCAGGGATTCTGCGCACAGGGGCTGCCGTTGATCTTGTTATAGGCCGACATAACCGTTCCGCAGCCGGCTTCCACACACGCTTTAAAGCCTGGGAAATAGATTTCTCTAAGCGCCCGTTCCGGTATATGCTCATCCACACCCATGCGGTCCGTTTCCTGGTTGTTGGCGGCAAAATGCTTTGCATTGGCTATGATCCCCTCCGCCTGCACGCCTTTCACAAAAGATGGCGCAAGCTTGGACACCAGACACGGATCTTCGGAATAGCCTTCAAAGAGCCTTCCGTTCAGCGGGTCTCGATGGATATTTACATTTGGCGTACCCAGAAGGATATCCACCCCCCGCGCGTTGGTTTCCTTGCCCAGCGCATGACCGCAGGCCTCGATCACGTCCGGATTCCAGGTCGCGCCGAAGAACATCCCCGGCGGATAGCAGCCATATTCTCTGTTGTCGGTCAAGGACGCAGCAGCCTCCTTGTGCCGGTTATTCCACAGCTGTGAATTACCCAGCACGATTTCCAGTCCTCCCATCCGTCCGACGCACTCCTCGTCATCGATAGGATTTCCCTCCTCTTGTCTCTGCCGGGCGTATTCCTGAAAGGCGGCATCCAGAAAGAACTGGTTTGTATTAAAGCCAGTGCCCCCATCCAAAAGGAGCAGCTTCGGTATCCCGTACTTCTCCATTACTCTTGTATAGAAGGAACTTCCCCCTGTAATGCAGGCTGCTTTTTCCCGCACGGTCATTTCATCGATAATCGCCTCAATTGACGCGGTATCCACCAATTGTGTTGCCATAAAAACCCTCCTCGTATTAAATATTCTTTAATTATGTACAAATTATATCAATTGGGGCGGTGAATTGTTGTTATATCAGGTAAATTTCACTATCAAAACCAGACTTTATCTGTTCCTTCGATACATTTTTATACCGGCAGCTGCGGATAAAAAAGCGCTAAAAAAGAAGGCCCTCTGCTATCAGCCTTCTTTCTTTTTGCCTCTATTCCGTTCATCCGCCCACATACACCGTTTTCTTCAGCAGATCTTTCTCCGAAGCCGATGTGCCGATATACACATCCGTCTCCATGCGCTCCAGCACAAATTTTTGACTATGGACATCATAGTACTTTAACCTGTCACCCGGACATGAAATGCGCACCCTCTTCTCTTCATCCGGTTTCAGCCGCACTCTTTGAAACCCGCATAAGATTTTCACCGGGCGGTCCAACGCGGATCTGCTGAAGCCCGCATACATCTGCACAACTTCTGTCCCTGCGGCCGTTCCGGTATTCTTAACAGTGACGAAGGCACTAAGCCGTCCCTTGTCCCATATGGCTTCCGGTTCACTCAAGGTAAACTCTGTATAACTCAAACCGTATCCAAAAGGACGGAACGGCTCGATCCCCAGCTTATCCAGACGCCGGTAACCGCAGTAGTAACCGTAATGCTGCTCCGCCGCGTCCCAGTCTACACAGGGCAGATCGGATTCCTCTGCGGGCAGTGTAAACGGAAGCTTTCCGCTGGGATTTACTTCGCCGAACAGGATCTGCGCCAGGGCCGTTCCCCCCTCCTGACCCGGATAATACGAAAACAGGATGGCGGGAATCTTCTGTTCCCACTCTGAAATGAGTACCGTGCCGCCGCCCATTACCACAACGGCCGAGACCGGATTGACATCTCCCACTTTCTCAAGCATTTCGACATCACTGCGGTGCAGACGCAGGCTTTTCCGATCTCCTCCGCGGGTGCCGTCCGGATCCGGCTGTTTATATTCCCCCTCATCCCTGTGGTTCAATCCGACTATAAAAATTACCGCATCTGCACCCGCTGCCAGGCGTTTCATATGTTCCGGATCGTCTCCGTCGTAATATACCACCTCGCTGCCGGGAACCTTTTTCACAATACCTTCCAGCGGCGTTATCACATGCTCCGGATAAACCCTTGAGGATCCCCGGTCACCTGTGTTTTCCTCTGCGGCAAGTTTACCGATTACCGCGATCCTCTTCATATTCCGGGATAATGGCAGCACATGATTTTCGTTTTTAATCAGGGTGATTCCTTCCTGTGCCGCGCGCAACGCGAGCTTTGCATGCTGCCTGCAGCCGATTACCTCTTCCCCAGCTTTCTGTCCGCTGCAGCTAAATTCCCTGTCAAAAGCGACCATTGTCCTGACTATGCGCATGGCAGCCTCATCGATCAGGCTTTCGTCTACCCGCCCGCTTCGCACGGCGTCCAGCAGCTGTTTGCCATAGACACTTGCATGACACATCTCCACATCACAGCCTCCGGTCACTGCGCTCTCAGTGTCGGAGATTCCCCAGAAGAAGTCGCTGATCACAAAGCCGTCAAACTGCCACTCCCCTTTTAATACCCTGCGCAGCAGGTATTCCGAATGCCCGCACAGGATTCCACGGTACTTATTATAAGCGCTCATGACGGCCGCCGCTCCCGAATCAATACATTCTTTAAAGTGGCGCAGAAACACTTCCCGCTCCGTCCGGACGTCGCAGTCAATGCTGACCTTAAAACGGCTGTTTTCCATCGAATTAAAGGCGTAGTGCTTGACACAGGCGATCACATACTCATCCTGTACGCCCTGTATCAGCGCGCTTCCCATCGCTCCCAGCAGACAGCTGTCTTCCCCGTATACCTCCTGGCATCTGCCCCAGCCTGGATAATAGGGCAGATTGACGCATATGCCTCCGAAAAAATTGCCGCCAAAAGCCCTTACCTCCCTGCCGATGGCATGACCGATCTGTTTCTCAAGCTTCACATCAAATGTGGCGCCGCGCATGATCGGCACCGGAAAACAGGTTGCCCGGCGCACCCCGCAGACCACCCCTCTGCCGCCGTCGCAGAACAGAATCTTAGGCACGCCAAAACGCTGATTTCCGCCCGCACCGTAGGGATATTGGTTCCAGTGGACACCCATCTGCTTTTCGCAGGTGATCTTCTGCAGTGAAGTATCGCCGCTCATCAGGCCCACCTTTTCTTCCAGCGTCATTTTATTAACTATCGCTTCCGCACAGGACGTGTACAACAGTCTTTTTTTTCTTGTCAGTTTCATCCGCGCCCACCCCTCATTTTTCTGCCCATTGATCCAGCAGCACACCAACCCCATACTCATCATATGACAGATAATCCTGAACATCCTGACCGATGGTATTGGCCTTTAAGCCTTTGCGGTACTCACCCGGAGTGACCCCCATAGCGGATTTAAACCTCCGGTAAAAGGTTGCCTCACCGGAATAACCGCAGCGATCCGAAATAACCTGCAATGAGATGGATGTATCCTGCAGCAGTGAACAGGCCTGCTCTAACCTCGCGATGTCTATCAATTCCTTAAGCGTCAGTCCCATTACATTTTTTAACAGCAGATAAACTCCTTTTTCGCTCAGGCCAAACTCCCTGCAGATGCTGCCTGCAAGATTCTCCGAAGAGAGATTCCTATCGATATAACCGCTTATGGACATCACCAGTTTCATATCCTGCTCATTGTTCAGGGAGGCGGACTGCAGCTCATACTGCGCGCCCTTTACCAGATCCGCGAGGAGCATGTAAAGCCACGCATTTTTACGCAGATAGGCGTCCGTGTCCTCTCTGCGGTTTGCGAGCGCAATCTGGGAAATATCATGCATAAAGTCAGCCATCGGCAATTTCGGGCGATGTCTTTCATCCGCGCTGTTCAGATAAAAATAATAGTTCATGCCCGCCGGAACCGGCTCCAGCAGGCTGGGTGAAAACTGAACGCACAGACAGACATTATCCGGGTCAATCCCCCTAAGGCCGTGGACATCCTTCGGATTGATCAGTATGATATCGCCGGCATCCAGCGGCTGCGGCTCCGGTCCGTATATCCCATAAAGCACATCCACTCTTCCCTTTAATACGCCGATGAGTTCATAATCATAATGCCAGTGGTACGCCGAACTACGGATGCTCGTCACGAATACCTTTGCAGGAAAATTTGAAAAATGCTGTATGGACTCATATCTGCCGGTATCTCTTCTTTCGCTCATAATAATCCCCCCATATGCTGTTCAACCCTAAACCTATATTACAAATCCATTATACACAGATATTATCAAATGTAAAAGAGCTGCCTTAATTGCCAGACAGCTCTATCAATATCCCCCGTAAAGCGTTTGCGCCAATGATCTACGCATACCACCGGCTTTGTATCTCATACATCCTTTTATACTCCCCATCATGGGACAGCAGCTCTGCATGGGTGCCCTTCTCCACTATACAGCCGTCCTTCATGACGGTTCTCCGTAATTTATTTTTCTTCCGCACCCGAAAGTTTGTCTTTTAAATATTGCACATCCAAATACTTCATTGTCCTAAAGCATAAACTGTCCGCATAAACATATCCGTTATCATCTATATAAAATGCGTCGCTGATCATCTCACCATTCTTTCCGGTATAATTTACCGTCATGCGATATCTCCACTCTTTTACCGCTGTACACCAGCGTATACCGTGTATATATACATCAAAGTATTTCTCCTTCAGTTCATCCAGCTCCCCTGGAGCGGTAAAACTGTATGAGCTTCCGTTATACTCTATACAGCTTGCGGATATCAAATCATAGTTCCGGTTTTTTAAGAGAGGGCGGAATACCAAATACGGCAAAAAGAAAATCAGCATTGCCATACATGCAGTTCCGATGAGCAATAGGATCAGCCGTCTGTTTTTCACTATATTTCATATACATCCTTTCACTATGCCAGCAGATGCGTCATTGTATCTGCCCAATCAGATTATGTTTCCAAAGCAATTTTTACACGGTTATCCCACGCACATAATCAAATGCCTTATTAAATGCAGTCATATCCGGCAAATGCTCCAGCAGGACAGGCATCTCCGGATCGAGTCTGTTTATGCGGTCAAGGTACACTTTGTGATTCACAATTCCTTCTCCCGCAGGCACCTCCCGGATCGCCACGGTGATTCCTTCGTCCATCCTGCAGTCTTTTAAATGGCAGCTTTTTATATAGGGGCTTAACAGATCAAACGCCCTATTTATCAGTTCATCCGTGTGCGTATAGGTAAAGGGATCTTTTATAAAATTCACGATATCCATATGCGCGGCAAAACCCGGCCGGTCCACATCCTTAATAAACTGCAGATACTGCTCCGGAGAATCCGGCACCATCCACTGCATGGGTTCCAGCGCATACACGGTATAGCGGGGCTTTACCGTATCGCACAGAGAGCGGATGAAATCCACGTTTTCACTGTACAGCTTCTCCGTAAAATTCTCCGCATAGCAGCCGCACCAGCGCTCTCCCGCCGCGCCGGATACATTCACGCAGCAAACCGCCCGGACATATTCCGCCAGTCTGAACTGTTCCAGACACACCTGACGCGCCGTCTGTGCATCCGTTCCATGGGGAGAATTCCAGATCCCCACCTCAGCGATCTTTATATCCCTGCTTTGTGCGGCCCTCACATACGCATCAATCAAAGACACCGGTGTCCGGTAATCTGCCGGAAATGAGGCCGCCCTGTATCCCTTTGACGAGAGAATTTCCGCCCATTCTTCCGGTGAGCTGTGCACCGGTACATAATTTAAGCCAAGTCTCATAAATGCTTCCTCCCCGATTTTCTTGCCTTATCTCTCCCCATAAATCCCAAAAGTGAGTTCCTCTACCCTGCGCGCAATCGGAGAGCCGGCCCCGCCGATATTGCTGCGGTTCATCACAAATACTGCCTGCAGCTTCTGCTCCGGGTTAATGAAAAAATGTGTTCCGTAAGCTCCGCTCCAGCCAAAAGTCCCCGGCGCCACCGGCATGCCGCACAGATCCGGCCGCACGGTCACAAGCATGCCCAGTCCCCAGAATGCTCCCGGCATCATCTCCAGATGCTTTGCAGCGCCTTCACTGCGCATTTTCCTGACCGTCTCCTCTTTCAGAATCCGCGCCCCACGGTACTGGCCCTCATCAGCCAGCATCTGCACAAACTTATCGTAGTCCTCCATAGAACCGTACAGGCCGGCGCTGCCGGAGAAATAACCGTTGCGGGATGCCTCATACCATTTGAGTTCATCCTCCCGGTCCGAAACATCCTCCAGGCGTCCCTGATCCGCAAAATACAGAGCGGACAGCCGGCCGGCCTGTTCCTCATTTAATGTAAATGTGATATCCCGGATACCCATGGGCGAAAAAAGCTCTTTCTCAAGAAAACGGTTAAACTCCAGCCCGCTCACCACCTCGACAATCCTGCCGAGGATATCGAACCCTACCACCGCGCTGTAGCCGGTGGCCTCTCCGGGCTGAAAATCCGCAGGAACGCTCTGCCACTTTTCCACACGTTCTGCCAGCCTATCCATCCTCCTGTTGAGATCTCCGGTCATCAGCATGCCAACGGTTCCCATGCCCAGACCGCTGGAATGGCTTAACAGATCACGTACGGTCACCATGCGTTTTGGCAGCACAAATTCCATATCTTCCGGGAGCTCACCTAGTCTGCCCGCCGGATGATCCGGATCCGGCTCATACACCTGATCGGCCGGAAGCTGCCGCGAGCAGACCCGCAGTTTCCCGAATCCGGGCAAAAACTCCGTAATCGGAGAATCCAGCTTAAGCTTCCCCTGTTCCTCCAGTTTCATGACCGCCACAGCGGTGACCGGCTTTGACATAGAAGCCAGCCGGTACATCGTATCGTAATCTGTCCGCCGTCCATTCTTAATATCTGCGTATCCCCATTTTCCCTGATAGACTGTCTCTCCGTTTTTACGGATCCTAAGCGCGGCTCCTGCCATTTCTCCTGATTCTATGTAGCGCTGCATCTGCTGATTGATTTCTGATTTATCCATCGGCTCTCCTTTTGGCTGCTTTCTATTTTTGTTTACCGATTTATCATTGCTAATTTTATCTGCTCTGCTGCCTCTCTATATCTTCTTCTGCGCAACAATTATATCCCGTAAAATCGACTGATCCACCCTGTGTTCAAACTGCAGATACGCATCTTCATTTTTCACCGTAAACCCCTGTTCCTCAAAAAGCAGCACCATCTCCTCACGCGGCAGCACATTGCAGTTCCATGCTATGACAAGGACTCCGTTTGGCTTTAACACCGCGGACCACGACGGCAGGCAGGCCTTTAAAAGCTCTGCGGGATTCCTTGTCAGGGATGACTGCCGCTCTCTTGTGACGCTGCCGTGTTGAACCCCATAGGGCAGATCCCCGACAATCATATCAAAGAAATTCTTTTTATAATATTTATTGGCATACAGGGAATTGCCGGCAACAAACTCTATTGTCTTAGTATTTTTGTTTTTAAAGTCCTCTTTTGTTTTTGCTGTTTCAAACGTATGCCTAACCGCGGAAAACGCTTTATCAGGCCCCGATATCTTTTTGGATGAATATGTAAACTTATATCTCGCGTTCTCCAAGAACCTTCTTACAAAATGGTACGACTCATTCACCACACTGCTTCCGATTTCTATGCCATAAACGCTGAAGCCTTTTACCAGCCCTTCGTATAATGTCGTCCCTTTTCCTGAGATCGGGTCAAGCAGCCTGATTTCTTCGCCGCATTTCTGTGAATAATAAGCGACATTAATCATCATCCGGGTAAATATCTCATTGGTCTTACCGGTGTATTTCAGCATGGTGCTCATGCTTTCGTCGATAAAATTATTTTGTATCCTGCTTATCGGTTTGAGATATATTTCGTCACCGATAGCATCCATCCGAAAGAGCGCATAGAAAAATGACAGGTCCGAAAGAATTTTTATATCTGCCGGTGACAGCTCTTTTTCCGTTTCAAATGTCAGATATTCTATTCCACAGATGTTCTGAAGCTGCACATTGCTATATTCTGCGGACAATCCATGGGCCACAATATTTAATTCCGAAACAGCAAGTTTCAGTGAGGTTTCAAAGTATACTCTGTTATGTCCCGGATTACATAAAATTGCATAAATCATCTTTTTACCCTTTCATCCTATTGCAGTAATATGGCTGTTTCAAGACAGGTCGATCACTTTATCACACCTGCCGATCAATTCCTCATTGTTTGTAACAATGAGACAGGTCAGATCCTTATCCGCCAGAATCTTTTCCCAAAATTTAGACTCTGTCTCACGGTCAAGCGAGTTCGATATGTCATCAATACCCAGTAAAACCGGTTTTCTGACCAGTGCACGGGCGGCTGCCACTCTTTTTTGCTGCCCTCCGGATAATTTTCCTCCTCCTGCGCCCACATCCGTTTCAAGCCCATCACTCATCAGGCTGATATCCTCTTCTAAGATAGCTTTTTTCAGAGCGCAGGCCAGGTCTTCACCATCGGCCTTTAATCCTAACAATATGTTATTTTTTATCGTGTCCAGCATCAGTTTGGGGGACTGCGGTATGTATCCGATATAAGCAGGCTTCAGATATTCCGAGATCTGCTCCACTTTCACGCCATTCCAGAAGATTTCACCTCCGGTAACCGGCAGCAGACCGACCAGCGCTTTCAGCAAGCTGGATTTACCGCTGCCGACCTTTCCGCGTATGGCAGCTTTTTCACCCCTGCTCATTTTCAGGCTGAAACCCCGGAGTTTAAACTCACCTGTCCCGTATGACACTCCTATGTTCCTGTATTCAACCGAATGAAACTCTTCCGCCTCCACCAGCGCTTCCTCAAACTCGACATTCTTTAAGTCCAGCTCTGTATGTTCCACAAGTTTCCATCTGTCCTCCGGTTCAAAGTACTCCTCCAGCCTTTGAAAAGCAATCTCTGTCTGTTTATAATGGGCCAGATATTCTCCAAACTCCATCACAAACCCGGAAATATAGTCTAAATAATATAAAAACAATACCAGATTGCCGATGCTGAACGTCCCTTGGTACATATAAGCCGATGCTATTAAGAGAATCAGGCCGGTGGTTATATGAATCACATTGTTATTCATGGCGCTTAGGACCCTGGTAAATATATGATCCTTTATGATATACGAGCAGCGCTCTTTATTGGCCCTGTACATATATTCCGTCACTTCTGTTTCGCTTCCAAATGCTTTTACAGACTGCATGGCGCTGAAAATATCCGTCATGGTGGCTGACATCTGCGCGGAAGTTTCTCTTACTTTTTTCCTGTTTCTTTCAATATATGTTTTTGTCTTTTTCACAAGAAACAGAAGTACAAAGAATGGGGCGAACGCGATCAGCGTTATCTTCCAGTTGATGCTTAGCAATATAATTCCCGCAAGCATGGCAAAGGTATAAGTGCCGATGATATCAATGGTCCACGTGATGGATTCTTCTATCTGATTCGCATCCTCTTTGATGCTGTTTGTGATACTTCCCGCCGAACCGGTATAGGGGCAGGCCCCCGGTCTGGCGAGAATATAGGAGATCAGATTATATCTGACCAGGTTGCATACATAAAACCGATGTGTGGAATCGGTATAAGCACCGATATACAATAGCAGAGCCCGTATAAGATAGATCCCGGCCAGGATGGCAATGGTGAGCAGGACGCTTTCTGCGCTGATATCCCTGCTTTCCAGGCGCGTATAATAATCGTTGTAAACCAGGCCTGGCAATACAGGGATTAAAAATATGGCAAAAAATACGGCGAAATTGGCAGCATAAAGCCCTGGCTTATATTTGATTAATTCCCACATCATCCGAGCGGTGTTTAACCTTTTCTCTTTCATGTCCAATCCTCCAGATTCGATTGCTCAAGCTTCGCCTGCTCAAGCAGCGAGTAAAATTTGCTTTCCGTATTCTGAACCAGTTTTTCCCTCAATCCATACGTGGCGATCGAACCTTGTTCAAGGTATAATATATAATCCACCGATTCCAACGTTTGCAGGTGGTGTGCGATTATGATACAGGTTCTTCCAGCCATGATTTTTTCAAACGCCTGATGCAGCAGCTGTTCTGTAAACGGATCGATTTTAGATGTGGCTTCATCCATCACGATTATCCTGGATTTCTGTATCAGCGCGCGCACGATTGAAATGAGCTGTGCCTCGCCCTCTGAGATCTCTGCTTTGGAATTTATTTCTGTATCAAGGCCGTTTTCAAATTTAGAAAACCACGGCATCAGATTCAGCCATTCGATCGTTTGATAGATTTCGGAGTCGCTGATGCCCGGATCAAATAAACGGAGATTTTCCCGGAAGGTCCCGCCGATGATGCTGATATCCTGCGTAATAAAGGAAATATTCTTCCGATACTCTTTGAGGCTGTACTCATTGATATTCACCCCGTCCACAAGGATCTCGCCCTGCGCAGCCGGATAATAACGCATCAAAAGCTGTACCAATGTACTTTTACCGCAGCCTGTCCTTCCAATGATTCCAAGCTTGCAGCCCCCTTCCAAACGAAAGGAAATATTCTTTAAAATAAGATCGTTTCCGTTATAGCTGAAAGACACACCGCTAAATTCGACAGGCAGAAGCCGTCCTTCCTCAATCCTCAAGCTGCCCTCATCTGTCTCCTTCGGTATTTCAAAAATCTCACATATGCGCATAATACAGCTTTTCGCTTTTAAAAATTCCTGGATTTGCGTATCCATCCGTTCCACCGGACTGCGCAGCATCTCAGTATACTTGAAAATAACGTAAACAGACCCCAAAGTGATTGTTCCCTGTATGAAAAGATAGGAAGAGATTCCTAACGCCAGGATATTTGCCATAGTAAACAGCAGGCTGGAAACCACCTCGACATTATTGGTCCTCACGATCACCCTCACTTTATCCGGCAGGAGCTGTGCCAGGATTCTTTTTAGCTTAACAAGAACAAACCCCTTCGCCCCGCATGCGGCAATATCTTCGGTGCTTGCCATCTGCTCATTAATATATGCAAAAAATTTCGAATACAGTTTTCTGACGGAAAACCATATATCACCGTATCGGCGCTGCATAAATGTCAGCATTACAAATATCACCAGCATGCAGCACATCACAGCGGCCCCGATCAGCCGGTTCTTTTTAAAAAGCAAAAAAGCGATCCCCGCGATTAAGAATACATTCATGATAATCCGGATCGCAACCGTGGAAAGGAATTCCAGCAGCTGCTCCGTATCGCCTTCTATCCTTTCTACAATCTCACCCGGCAGAACGGATTTAAAATATTCTATTTTTGAACCCATTAAGTGTTCCAATATATCATTTTTTAATTCATTGATCGCCTGCCAGCCAATTGACTGACTCATAAAAATACTGAAGATATTGATCATCTGCTGTAAAATCACACAGCAGATATAGATACCGGCAATCTTTATCAAATAGTTCACTTCTGCCCGGCTCTCCACGGAACTGATGAAGTTACCCAGTATTTCCGGCGTAAACAGTGTGAAAAATAATTCCAGTACCATCACGGCCGCCAGTATAAAAATCGGCAGTCTTTTCGAAAATACATATTGAATCAATAGGTCTTTTGGGCCCATTTTACCGCTGTTCGTTTTCATATTTCCCCCTGTTCTTTCAGGCGCTTTTCACGCTAAGCTTAAGACCGCTCATACCACTGCGCCTGTTTCTCCCACATCGCCGCATATTTGCCCGGACGGGACATTAATTCCTCATGTGTTCCAATATCCGCAATGTTTTATATTTTTTATTCACTATATTCATTTTATTTCCTCATCATTAGCATCTCATTTTTGAAAAAGGCCTGTAATCCAACGGATTACAGGCCTTTTGGGCTTTACGTAAAGGACTCGAACTTGGGGCGCGCAGTTTATTGCCGCGTACTCCTCGAGTGTAGCGCTCACCGGAACAACATATACCCTGTAGAGCAATTATACTATGTAATTTATGGTTTTACCAGCAGAATATCTGCTCTGTCCTCAATCCCCATTCCATCCCATATCTCAGCACTTTATCTATTGCATCCGCTGTTCTATAATATGCTTTAACCTCACTCTCCGGATATTCTATACCCGCCTGTTCAATGTGATAATTAAACTTTCTTTTGTCCGCACGTTTTGTGAATTCTCCATTTATTTTCATTATTAAAATGGATTGTATGAACTATATCTATTAAATCTTTGCTGTCGTAATAATCAGCATTTAAAAACAGAACATAGACTCTATCGGCATTTTCCCTGGATAAAAATGCGCACCACCTTTTTTCTTCATATATTCTTTGCCCTTTTTTTTCATAAAATGTATGGAGAGTATATACACATGGAACCTCACTGCCAGGAACTTTTATAAACTCCCCTGTTGGCCTGTAATACTTAATCCAGGGTTACTGTTCACACGCTGCCGATAAAGCAGCGTATGAGAGGGCAGAGTATGGTCCTCATAGGGATCCCTTGAAGCCCGCCGGTACTTATTGCTGTGTATTTTACAGCATTAGTACCGCTGCGCGCTTCACGGAGCGAGAGCGGGTCCCTATGAGGACCATACTCTGCCCTCTCATACGCGGGAATTTTTCGGTAACTGTGATCAGTAACAATCCACTATCCCAAATACCAATTCCTCCACCTTCCTGCTGATATAGGAGCCGGAACCGCCCAGATCCTCTCTGTTTGTGCCGAACGTCACCGCGAGATGCCTGTCCGGGCAGATAAACATATGGGTTCCAAATGCTCCGCTCCATCCATATGTCCCCTTTACCGCAAAGCTGACGGCACGCTCCGGTTCCTGACGGACCCTGACGCCCAGCCCCCATTCCATACCGGGCTCGGCTTCCAGATGCCGATACGCTCTTTCCGTGTACATCATTCTGACCGTCTCCGGCTTTAAGATCCGCACACCGTTAAGCGTGCCTCCATTGGCAAGCATGCGGGTAAATCTGTCATAATCCGATACCCTTCCATACGCGCCCCCTGCGGCAGATGTATACCGCGGTCCTCCGCTGATCATTCCGTCCAGATCACATGCCGTTCCGGTCACATTTACGAGCTTTCCCTCCACACGCTTATACAATGGCATACGCCTTTTTAACTGTTCCTTTGTCGGATGGAAGGTCATATCCTTCATCTTCAGGGGATCAAATATCTCCCGCTTCATATAAGAGGCAAAGTCATCTCCCGTAATGATCTCCGTCAGACGTGCAAGCAGATCCATGCCAGCCGTCGGAGAATAACCGGTTGCGGTGCCCGGCTGGAAATCCAACGGCATTCTCGCAAATTTCTCACATCTTGTCTCCAGCGTCTCATCCTCACATTTCATTGCCATTCGGCAGAGCATACCGAATGCCCCCATTTCCAGTCCGGAGGAATGGGTCAGTAAGTCCCGAACCGTGATGCTCCGATCGGCTGCCACCGTTTTCACATCATTCAGAGGCGCCTTTTCGCCTTTTATAAAATACTTTGCAAAATTCTCCTCACCGTCAAAACGCTCGTCTTTCACAACCCGCTGATTGGCAAAAGCCGGTATATATTGTTTTACCTCATCGTCCAGGCCGGCTTTTCCCTGCTCCACAAGCTTCAGAAATCCGGCAGCCGTCAGCACTTTTGACATGGAACACATGCAGTAAACCGTATCGTCTGATATGGGTGCCTTTGTTTCCAGATTGGAGTATCCCCACATTCCGTGATAGATTTCCTGATCGTTTTGATGAATAAAGAGTTCCCCTCCGGGCATTTCCTCATTCTCTATATACCGCATCATCACTTCATCGATCTGATTCATATCCATCTTCTCTCCTCATCTGCCACCAACCGCTGGTTGATGACCTGCGCACGCTTCAGCGTGCCTCCTTTCACACAGTCTCCTCCTCATACAGCGCGTGAATTCTCCCGATTGCCCTGTCATACCGTTCTGTCGGTATATGAAGGAACTGCGCCTGTCTTTTCATGTACAGCAGTGTTTTTGACAGCCCTTCGATCTCATTTACCTCATACATTGTCTTCGTATCCGGCAATTCCTCAAACAGGATCTGCCTCGCCGCAGGATCCGCAAGCAGATATTCCAGCCTGGTCTTTTCCGTAAATATTTTTCTGTAATCGCGTTTTGGCCGGTAAATAAAATCATAGCTTCCCGCTTCCAGTTCGAATACACCGTTGTCTTTATCCGGAAGCTCCACTCTGGCTGATGCGCCAAACGGGATTTCAATATGAAACGCAAGCATTCCGTCTTCCTTGATCATCCAGTTGGACACATAGGTGCCCGCGGCGGATTCATAAGTACAGTTGAAGAATCGGAACCGCCCGTCCGGTTTCGGGCTTATACATACGCGCTTAAATCCCGGTGCCGCCGGCTGTATGCCGGCAGCATGCTTATACAGGAATTCAACCACCGATCCGTATGCATAATGATTCAGGGAATTCATTGATGTTCCGCTTATTTTCCCGTCCGGCAGCACTGAATTCCAGCGCTCCCAGATGGTCGTAGCCCCAAGGTTTATCTCATACAGCCAGCCCGGGAATCCTTCAAAGAAAAGGAAATCATATGCCAGGTCCGTCATCCCGTGGTCGGCCAGCACCGTATTCATCATCGTCGCGCCCACGAAACCGCCCTTGATCCGGTAACAGTCCGCTTCCATCCTTTTTCTTAGTCCGTCAATTATTTTCTGCCTGTCGCGGTAAATGCCAAATTTCAGCGCAATCAGGTAACCGGTCTGTGTATCTATGGCCAGCCTTCCGCTCGGGGTGAAAAATTCCGCCAGCATCGCCTCTAAAATATGACCCGCAAGTTCCCGGTAGATACGTTCATCTTCTTCATATCCCAATATTTTTGCCGTTTTGGCCACATAGTTTACCGAGGCGTAATAGTAGGCGGAAGCCACATAGGTATTATCCGTTCTGCCATAATTGCTCTGCGGCGTCGCGCCGTCCAATGCCAGCCAGTCGCCGAACTGAAATCCAAAATCATAGAGGTTATGGGTCCCGCGCTTTCTATCTTCTCCGTGTATGTACTCCACCCAGTCCCGCATCAGGGGATAATCTTCTTTTAACGCGGTCTCATCCCCGTAATACTGATACAGCATTGCCGGAAGAAACGTGGCGATATCTCCCCACACGCTGGCGGTAACACCGCGGTATGTGTTAGGCAGAAATACAGCGACCTTTCCGCCGTTCTGCAGCTGATCCAGCCGCAGATCCCGTAAGAACTTCCGGTAAAACGCTCTGGTATCCATATGGTATGCCGCGGTCCAGGCAAATACCTGCGCATCTCCGGTCCAACCCAGCCGCTCATCTCTCTGCGGGCAGTCCGTCGGCATATCCAGGAAATTGGATTTCATGCCCCAGAGGGTATTCTCAAACAGACGGTTGATCTTCACATCAGAGGTCTCAATATATCCGGTCCGCTCCATCTCCGAATAAACGGCCCTGCCGGTAAACAGTTTGGCATCGGTGTTATCCTGTCCGCTCACCTTCACATAACGGAAACCGTAAAAGGTGAAGTACGGCCGGACAGTCCGGCTCACTCCGTCCGACACATATGTAAAAGTGGATCTGGCCGTCCGGTAATTATCGTGATAAAAATTTCCGTCCTGCAGAATTTCCCCAAATTCAAGCGTCATGCAGGCGCCCCGGGGGAGGTCGGTTCTGCACTCCACATAGCCTGCAAAATTCTGTCCGAAATCCAGCACGGTTTCACCTGCCGGCGTATGGATTACCTCCCGGACTGGCAGCTCTTCCATCACATGCAGAGGCAGGGAATAGCGCTCTGTAAGAGGGAGGCTGATCTCCTTCACCACAGCTGTCTTCCATGGGTTATCCGATGCAGCCCACAACAGATAGTTCTGTTTCTCGCCGTCATAGATGTCCGTTTCTTCAAAAATACTGCCCCTGTATCTCCAGCTTTTGTCCGTACCGACCGTTTCCTGTGTGCCGTCCTGATACTGAATCCGTATTTCCGCTCTTAACAGAAACTCCTTCCCGAAGAAACCGCAGTCACCGGTAAAACCGAATCTGCCCTTATACCAGCCGTTGCCCAGGCATACGCTGCATTCATTTTCCTCTTTGAGCAGCTGTGTTATGTCATAGGTGCAGTACTGTACTGATTCTCTGTAGTCCGTGATAAACGGAGCCAGCAGATCGTCCCCCGCCTTCTTGCCGTTTATCTTCGCTTCAAACAGTCCCAATCCGCAGATATACAGCCGCGCGGATTCCACCTTTCCCTTCACGCCAAAGTTCTTTATAAACTCCGGATGAAAGGTATCACAAGTCTCTGTGCCGATCCAGCTTCCGATCCAGGGTTCATTCACCTTGGCCGTTTCAAACCATACCGTTTCACTTGACGCTCTGTCCCCCAGTTCATCTTCAACGGTGACCCGGCAGAAATACCTGGTATGGGGAATCAGTGCAAAATCCAGAGGCTCCGCCAGGCTGTTCAGATCTTTGCCTTCTTTTTCATAGACAGGATGAAGAAAGCTTTCATCCGCGCTCACCTCAATCCTCACGCGCTCCTGTCTCTTTCCTTTTGCATCCTTTACTTTCCAGGAGCAGACAGGCTCACCGAAGCGGTATCCCAAAGGATTTCTCATACCGTTTATTTTCACATCATATATCAGCATTTTTCGTTTCCTCCCTGCCCTCGCCGCCTCCTAAGGCTTTAAAGATCTGCATCAGCGTTCCGGCCGTATCCGGCCTTCTGCTTTTTGCTTCACCGAACGCCTCTTTAAGCTCATCCCAGTGATCTGCCGCGTAATCCGACAGTTCTTCCAGTATCTCCTCCCGGACCGCCGCCAAAGAGCCAAAAGCCGTATCGTCTGTATCCGGGCGCCCCGGAAGCAGCACCCCCGTTCCCGCATACCGTTCGGCCATCAGAATCAGTTTGCCGGCAGACAGCCAGTTCGTTTCCCGCGACGTTTTTTTGAACAGTTCTTCCATGTAACCGGTGGCATCATAGGAACCTATTTCAAAATTCTTCTGGTGACCCGCATCAGCCTCCACGCATCCCTCATCGAAAACCACGATATTAAACCGCTTTGAACTGTCAAACGGAATAACCACATCTTCCCCTTTGCTGTCCGGTGCCGGAATGAGTCTCTCCGACAGCATATCCGCCGGAAGCATCTCTGCCAGGGAATGCCGCTGTTTCTCATCCAGTGAAAACTCCGACAGCCGGATCCGAAATCCTTCCGGCAGAGAACCGCCTGTCTGACCGTATGTATAACGTTTGGTCAGCTGATCCACAGGCACCAATATATCCGATGTAAAATGCGTGAACAAAACAGGATTCGTAAAGCATTCCGTCATGCAGGCCGGAGATGCCGCAGACCATATACCGCTGTCGGGGTCCGCTTCCGCTTTCCTAAGGATAGGCATAAACTGATCGGAGACAGCGCCAAGCACGGGCACCGTCATGGCGTCCAGACAGCAGCCAGCATCCTTTCGTTCCTCCGGTCCCAGTTCCGCCAGCGCTTTTTCGTTATAGCTGTTCACGGACTTCATATACTGCATATTAAACATCATGTTTGTAATGCCGCTGAAAGAAACAGCGCCGCATATGCCCAAGTGCAGCACGGACAGCATCAGCGTCATATAGCCGCCGGCACTGCCTCCGCTGACGATCATGCGATGCCGGTCAATATCCGGCTGCCTGCGCACCGCCGTCAGCGCGGCGCTGTTAAACGCCAGATCGTCATCGATCAGCTGCCCGTTGTATTCTGTTGAATAATGAATCGGCGTAGAAACAGCCCAGCCCTTTTTTAAATACATGAAAAGCAGCGCATCCGTTTCTGTCATCTCATAATGCGCGATAAACACGACGGGCATAGGCCTGGGAGCTCCTTCAGGAAAATAGATGCGCAGGAAACGTCTGCACACCTTCCCGTCCTTTGTAATAAAGGGGATTTCTATATCCCGCTTTTCTGTCTGAAAAGGCAGTTCCGGCTTTTGGGCTGTCTCTGACAGAAGTGCCAGAAGTTTTCTAAAATCTCTTTTCATTTATTTATCACCTCTGTTTTCGTTTGATTCCTCTGCCAGAACTGTACCGCCCGTTCGACCCATCCGGCAGCCGCCGAATTCGTACCCAGTCCAAATCCATGTCCGCCCGTCGGTGGAAACTCACTTTTGCAGACAACACCGGCGGTATGCAGCGCCGCCGCCATACTCTCCGCATTTTCTATCGGCACTGTGCTGTCATCCTGACTATGAACAATATAAACCGGCGGATATTCAGTGTCTATGTGCCGGTCTATAAAATATCTCTCCAGCGTTTCCGGTGTGTAATCCCCGCCGCACATCACGGTAAAAAGGATTTCACATTCCTTCTGCCCGGCGTTTACAGACGATATAAATGGGTACGCCAGCATCAGTAACTGCGGCCTGGGCAGATGATAATTTCTATATCCCAGCTCTTTCATCCCCCACATGGCTGCGGCATGCCCGCCTGCAGAGAACCCGCCTACCGCATAATGTCCGGGGTTTACATGAAACAGTTCGGAATTTGCTTCGATATAACGCCAGGCCGCCGACAGATCTTCCATAGGTTTCGGCAGCAGCCCCGGCTGACCCGTTCTGTAATTCAGGCAAAATGCGGTAATTCCCATCTCATTGAGCTTTGCAGCCACAGGAAACGCCTCTGCCATAGAGCAGACACATCCATATCCTCCGCCTGCCATCAGTATCACATATGAATCTCCCTTATTGCCCGGAAAATGAAAGAGGCACACGTCCTTCTTATCCGGCTCTTTCTCCATTTCTTCCGGTGTATAAACAGAATGAATATAAGTTTTCTCATTTTCCGATATTTCCAAAAGTCTGTTCAGTCCAAAAGCCATATCACCGGCATACCATGTGGGCTGTTCATGGTTAATATCCAGCAGCGTAGCCGATCCCTTTGTCCGAAATAATTCAGCACCGTTACCGATCAGATATTCTCTGGCCGCTTCCAGCAAACTGCACCCATATATTTCCTGTAAAGCAGTTTTTTCCGTTATCTGCATCCTCATTGCACTTCCTCCTCACCTGCGTCCGGCAAAATCTTACCGCCCTCCCGTCCATATCCAGGCTGCCTTCTACTCATAATCTTCAATCCGCCATTCATCCGTCCAGTCTATATATACCATCCCATACGGATGCGCCGCATCCGGCTCTTCAAACCTTAGCGGCAGCCAGACATAATCCGCAACGGAAGTATTATCCCCCTGTCCGTCCCGCATACTTTCAGGCACCCTGCTCATATCCTTTTTGGCATCCGGGTTGAAAAGCATCTCAAATATCTGGCTGTAGCTTTCATATTCCAGATCCATCTTATCCGGAAGCCACCGGTCCGCACATGCTATGTAGAGATCCTTCTTACCCGGAACCTTAAATACGGATGATATCTGCGAATGAAACGACGTATTGCTGACATCATTCACATGCGGATTGCCAAGCACAGTATAAGGACCGTGCCAGGTACGCGCCACAGCTATCTCTGAAGGGTTTGGCAGGTATCCCGTGGTGCCGCTGGTAATCAGATAATGCATCCCCCTGCGCTCAAAATGGGCCGTCGCTTCCCTCACATAAGGCGGATACGGATGCGGAAAATGGGTGCTGTAATAACCGGTCACATCCGTATAATCTTCCGTCAGGTCTGCGCATATGGTCTCGCTGTGCACCCGCTCAAAATAGTAATAAGCTTTTCCGTCCGGAGCTGCCGCCAGGTCAAAATCACCGGCGCTCATGCCCAGAGGTCTAAGCCCTTCCCGCACTTTTGTATAAGGGCCCAATATATGATCCGCGGTCAGGACGGTTTCGGTCTGGCTGCCGTCCTTCATCATAATCTTCAGCCAGCAGACGTACTTCCCGGTCCGGCGGTTGTACAGGATATGAGGACGGTCCATCATAGCCGAAGGATGAAGGCTGGAATCGGGGTTCTCCGTATCCGGAGGAATGATGAGACCGGCATCTTCCCAATTATAGAGGTCCCTGGAAGTGTAGCAGCGCACCCCCCAATGCCAGATATCGCTTCTGCCGTCTGTTTTTTCCTTGTTCTCCCCGTACCAGTAATAGATGCCGTCCATATAGAACACCGAGCCGCCATGGGCCTGGATCCTGTTTCCCGAAGTATCCAGCCATACCTGGCCGGGTTTGATCGAATTATTTCTCATTTCAGTGCTCCTCCTTACATAGATATCATATGTCTAGCTGCGCCTTTAACTCACGGATCAGATACCGTTCACAGTCCCTCGCAAACGCCGCCTGCTGCGGATTCTGCCGGTCATCTCCCTGTGTGTAATCCGGCCGGTTCACTTCCAGGAAACCGTGCTCCGCTTCCGGATATTCCTTTACTGTTACGGAAACTCCCGCATCGATCAGACGTTTCGCATAGCCTATGCCCTGCGGACGCAGCATATCCGGACCGCAGATGACAAAAACAGCCGGAGCGAGCCCCCGCAGCTTTTCTTCCTCTGCCTGAAGCGGGGACACATACGGTGAATCCCATCCCCCATCAGGAAAAAGAATCGGACGCAGCTGATCCATCAGACCTCCTATGGAATCCGTCATATCCGTGGCCGGGTAGACCAGCATCTGGCACGCCAGTTTGACCCCCTCATCCTTTAGTTTCAGCGCGGCCCCCGCAGCCAGCTGTGCGCCGGCGCTGTGGCCTCCCACCGCCATACGGTTTCTGTCTATGCCATACTCCGAAGCATGCCCGGCAAAATATTGTACCGTATCCGCAACCTCCGTGATCTGATAAGGCAGGGGATGGACATCCGCCTTCTTGTAATTAATATTTACAATCACAGCTGGCAGCTCATCCGCCAGAAGCTGGCAAAACGATTCCAGCAGCACCGCATCCCCTCCTACCCAGGCGCCTCCATGCATATGGAACATCACCGGCAGAGTCTTTTTAGCAGCCGGAGAGGAAGGCCTGTAAAGTATCGTGCTGACCGACGGCTCTCCTTTCCGGGGCACTTCAAACCTTTCCCCGACCGTTTCCCTGGCGGCCCATTCCTTCCGCTGCGCCGCCCATGCTTTTTGCTGCGCTGCCAGATCCGCCATCATCTGCTCCTTATTGGTCTCTTCCGTTAATTCTGTTGTTTTTTCCATTTGCTTTTCCTCCTTAATTAATGCGCAGACATCAAACCTGCGTGCTGCTATATAATACCTTAGACAAACGTGCCGGCTGTTTCGTCACTTTGCATAGCGGATAAAGGATACCGGCCCCAGCAGTCCAGTCTGCGGCATCGTTGCGTAGGTGACTGCGCTCAATGCCCCCATTGTATTGCCCGCGTCCCCTTTCGGCCGCTTTCTTGCCGGGCTTGGCAAAACTTCGACCGTCAGCTTGTTTTCTCCGTTACGCACAGAATCTGACAGATCAAACACGTAAGGGGCGGCAACCCTCAACCCCAGGTTTTTCCCGTTCAGAATTACCGCAGCGCTGTCACACACGTTCCCCAGATCCAGCACCTCCGGCAGCACTCCGTCAAACTTTACGGTTGTGCTGTATCTGATTACGGAAGTATAGCGTTCCATCCCCGGCAGCGCCGACACATCCCCTAACTCCGTTATCACAAATTCCTGCTCCTTTGGCGTATCCGGACAGCAGAGCATCCTCCACTTTACAGCAGCTGTGTTACAGGAAACCGGATGTTTGCCCTGCGTATTCTCCGTGCTGCCGCAGTCTTCAAACACATACAGCCTGCTCTCATACTGTCTAAGGCTTATCTGAACCGCCGTCTTTCCCTCAGTGCGGACACATGGCACAGGCAGCAGCCTGTCACCCATAACATCATATATACATGCGCTGCGGGATTCCGGGAATATAATCTCCGTATTGATATCCCTCCACGGCTCCTGATTGACCACCATATAATAATCTGTTCCGCCCTTTCGTATGTGGCAGCAGCGAAGGAACGGTTCCTCATCACGGCATTGGATCTCCGCCAGGCCCGCATGCCGGAGTGTTTCCGCCAGATCCTTAAGATTTACCGCCTCCGGCTTCTCTTCCTGCCAGTCAATCTCTCCCGGCGCTTCGCAGTATCCTTTCGGAAGCGCCTGAATGAAGAACACGGGCACGTTTCTGCGCATCGCTTCCAGTACGAACTCCAGCACATCTTTTCGGATGTACTCGCAGAAGGGTATGATCAGCGCCCGGTACATCTGCCCATTGATGCAGAATACTCCGTCTCCGATTTCCGTTCTATAGAAATCCCGTTCTGCCAGCGCATCGCCCGGCACCACATCATAGTCAATCTGATTTTCAGCCAGCACTTTGCAGGGTCTCTGGAAATACTGGAATCCACCCGACCACTCTGCTTCCGCATGATACAGCACTGCCGTCATCCCCACATGGCGGCTTTCCTGCAGCAGACTGCACATCCGGTTGGCATAGTCAAACAGCAGCTTCCCTTCGTCTGGCTTCAACGCATCCGTGATCACAGGTACGAGATGGTTGATTCCGTTTACAAACAGATGATCCAGCAGAAATTTATAGAATTTTGCATTGGAGAGATCCCCGTATACGGCATTTACTTCGCAGAAACTGTTTCCGTGTTTATCGGGATTGATATGTGCCTCTGAGGATGCGAGCTTCGCAATCCCGTAATGATAAAATTCGCCGTCGCCGTCCGCATATGCATAACCGCTGGTACCCACCATATCCAGTCCCGGAAGCAGCTGCCCCGCAATCAGGTCTATGCCGGACATGTCCTGGTACTTCTGCATGCGGAAAAAATGGCCGGGGCCGCAGCCCAGACGGGCATGGGAATTTTCATCCTCCAGCGCGTGGCCGATATACCGGATCTGTCTTTCCCTGCACCAGGGAAGAACCTGACCGTTATAATTTTGGCTGATCAGCCTTGTTACGGCATCCATATAATGATATCTTACGATTCTGCTCTCTGCTTTGCAGTCGTACCACAGGCCGGGCAGCCTGCTTAACCAGTCCCCGCCCAGACGCTCTCTCAAAAGCTCCGGCATTTGATCGCACCAGGGCAGGGAAATCGGCGTCTTTCCGGGGCGCCAGCCTGGAAGACAGTTGAAATCATAATCCGGTGTATTGCCGACCTCCGGTTCGTCGTAAAAAAATCCTTCCCATGTGATCCCAAGTTCCTCTTTCAGCATTTCGTAATGCGGTTTCAGAACCGCGTCTATCTGTACGCGCACCGACTCCCTGTCCAGGAGGTTCATATAGTACTTTCTGCCGCCGCGCCTGGTCTGATACAGAAAAAATATCCTCCATTTACCTTCTGGCAGATCAAAACTCAAAATGCCCTTATCCCCGTTTATGCAGCCCGTCAGATCCATAGCCGTCCGCCGGTCAAACGCGGGGGAATCCTCACAGCCCTGCGCCCATTTCAGCGCGACCGCTCCGATCAGCCTGCCCCGCTGCGAAGCCTCCGGTCCCTGGGGCACCAGATCCGCCATCATTTCAGGCACGCTTCCTCTGGGCAGCCCGTTAAAATTTTCTATCAGCACAGACGCGTTTTTTAAGGGTCCGCGCAGATTGGTATGGCGCTCCTCCAGGTACACTTTACCCTTATCCAGAAATTCCTTCTCACGGAAACGCCCATTGGCCGCACCGGTTGGAAAAGGCGCGGCATCCTGTACCCAATAAGTCATACCAAGTTCCCTGCAGACCCCGGACATCCGCATAAGAGTATCAAAATAAATATCGTCAAACCTGGAAAGCTTAGACTCAAACATCGCCGCCGCATTTTCCTCATGCCTGCCGCTCCCTGTATACTGCAGTACGGCCGAATAGATTCCCATCTCCTTCAGAGCCATAAACTTGTCATAAATCATTTCATATGTATCGCTGCCGCCGATCATTATAAACGGCTGTGTCCGGTTCGTCTCACGTCCCTTAAGTTTTATACGGATATCCTTCATCAATTCCTCCTGTCAGCAGCAAAGCGCTGTCTCAAGCTCCCAATGGCCGCTGCCGACCTTCTCTTCTCCGTGATCTGTTACAACTGCCGCAGTCATGCCATGGGGAACTGTCAGATCATATTTAAGCGTATCCCCCTCCAGTTTCCAGTGAACAATTAGGTTTCCATATACAGTCTCATACTCAAACTTCATTTCAGTGATCCCGCTGCCCGCCCAGGGGTGGATCCTCACCGCAGCAAACCCGGGTTTAAGCTTCTCCACCCCTGCAATTCTCCTGTAAATAAAATCACAGATACTGCCGAAGGCATAATGGTTAAAGCTCGTGATCGTATGCAGCAGATCTTTGGGCGTATCGTCCCACGATTCCCAAATCGTGGTCGCTCCTCTCTTCACTTCATACAGCCAGGACGGACAGGTATCCTGGTAGAGAACCCGGTATGCCGTATCCCGGTAACCGCAGTCTAAGAGCACATCCATCAGAAAAGGAGTGGATAAGAACCCGGTTCCCAGATGATAGTCCGCCTCTTTGATCAGCGCATCCAGCCTGGATGCGAACTGTGTTCGTTCCTCACCTTCCGCCATTCCGAATGCAATTGCCATCACATACAACCCCTGAAGCTCATTGGTAAGGCGTCCGTCCTCAGTCACATAAAACATATGGAATGCCGTCTTAATATTGTCCTGCAGCTTTCGGTAGTACGCCGCTCTGTCAAAAAATCCCAGCGCCTCTGCTGTCTTAACCATAGTCGACACTTCCCTGTAGTAAAACAGGGAGGCGGTGATCTCCTTGCTAAGCCTCACCCCTTCATGTGCGGTATAACCGGGCATGAGCCAGTCTCCCCAATGGTAGCCGGAATTCCAAAGATAGCGCTGCCATTTCCGCCTGTCATCCATATAATACTGTTCGGGCATGGAATCCTCTGCGCAGGCGGTGGCATAGCTCATCCAGCGCTCCATGGCCTGATAGTTCTCTTTCAGAAATCGGATGTCCCCATATGCCTGATAGAGATCCCAGGGCATAAATATGATGGCGTCCCCCCATCCGGCGGAAGTCCAGGCCGGATTTGGCGGTCCCTCCGAATATCCTTTTGTATAGGGAACCGTTATGGGGATCTGCCCCCGTTCAAACTGTTCCAGCCGGCACTGAAAAAGCCACCGTCTAAAAAAGCCGGAAACATCCTGCTGCCATGCCGCCGTTGTGCAAAAGATCTGCGCATCTCCGGTAAAGCCGCCCCGCTCCCTCTGCGGGCAGTCCGTGGGGATGGAAATCATATTGCCTCTCTGGCTCCAGCAGGAATTTAAAACCAGCCGGTTCATCCGGGGATCGCTGCATTCAAAGGATACGGTATCGCGCAGCGCCGATTCCAGCACGGCCGCCTTGCACTGTCCGGGCTCAAGGCCTTTCAGGCCGCTGATCTTAAGATATCTGAATCCCTGATAGGAAAACTGCGGTTCATACAGGTATGTTCCGTCATCGGCAAGCCTTATATAGTCTGTCTGATCGTGGAACGGAAACTGGGGGATGATATCCAGAATATCACCGCTGCCGTCCTCCTTTAATGCCTCACTGTGCTCGATCTTCACAAGGCTTCCGGCTTCCGCTTTAAGCAGGATCCGTTCACGGCCCGCGATCACCTGTCCGAAATCCACGATACATTCACCGGATGCCAGCTGGGTAACGGAAACCGCATCCAGACAGTTTACCTCTTCTATACAGGCGGCCTCCTGCGGCATCAGGATCTCTTTCGAATAGCTTCGCACAACGGTGCCGTACTGCCGGGGCTCTTGCTGCAGATCCAGATATTCTCCCATAAACAGATCCGCATAGAGAAGCGGGCCCGTATAAGCCGCAAAACCGGTATCGCTGTTAATTCTGTGTATTTCTCCCTGCAGATCTGTAATCTCAGCCTGCAGGATCAGGGCCGGCCTCTCTCCGTAGAGCTGATTGCTCCCAGGTATGGACTGGGCGTGGCCTGCAAACCACCCGTCGGCCAGAATGACCTCCAGCTCATTCTCACCGCTCTTTAAATGCTCCGCAATATCAAACGTCTGGTAGTAAATGCATTTGTCATACGCTGTAAATTCTGGCGCCAGCGCGCAGCGCCCCACTTTCTCCCCATTCAATCGGCATTCATAAAATCCTCTGGCCGTAACATACATGCGCGCTTTTTTTATGTCTTCGGGCGCTTTGAAACTTTTACGCAGATACACCGGGCGGTAAAGCCCCTGATTTAGCGGCGGGTACTCATCGGGCGGTCCCGGCATGTATTCCGGTATCGGAAACAGCTGGGCGTTTGTCTTCCAGAACTGTCTGCAGACAGGCTCCGCGTCCCGATAAAACTCCTCTCCGGCTTCAATCCATTCGGCTTTCCAGGAAGAGGCATCCTTAAAGGCGGTCTCGAAAGTCTGCGTTTCACTCCAATCCGTCCATATGCCGGTGAAACCGTCCGCACTGACGCAAAGCCTTACCCGCCAGTAATACTCCTGTTTTTCATTTAGACATAGCTCTGCTGCCGCCTGCTGGAGGCGGCTGTTCTGCGTATCTTTAAAGATCACGGATACCGGATCAAATTCCGCCGATTCCGCAATTTCAATCTCATAGGCTTCCTGCCTGACATTTCTGCCCGGCCCCGCAATCTTCCAGCGAAACGAAAAATCTTTTATCCCGATGCCAAGCGGACGGCTTTCTCCGTTGCACATTAATATGCCCGGCCTTAAATTCTGTCCTGATTTTTTCATCTGTTTCCTCCCCTGTAAACATTTTAATTACCATGTTACTATTCACGGCTGCCGATAAAGCAGCGCATGTCGGGACAGTGTATGGTCCTCATAGGGATCCCTTGAAGCCCGCCGGTTCTTTCGCTGCGTAGTTTGCAGCGTTAGAACCGCTGCGCGCTTCACGGAGCGAGAGCGTGTCCCTATGAGGACCATACACTGCCCCGACATGCGCGGTAGGTTTACGGCAACTGTGAATAGTAATATTACCATTCATTATCTCATTTTACTTTTGCTGTGTATGGTAGCAATCCGGACAAAAAGTAGTACAAATCCACCCTCTCTGCACATTATGTCTTCCGTTTTTGCTGTTCGCTATACTGTGCGGGCGCACATCCGTAATATTTGCGAAACGTCATGTTAAAGCTGGGATAGCTGCTGTATCCGACCGCTTCGGAAACGGCATGGGAGCTCATCCGGTTTGTCTCCAGCAGCCGGGCAGCCAGTCTCATGCGTTCACCTATGATATACTGGCTGATCACGGTTCCCTTCTCTTTTTTAAATATCCTGTTTAAATAAGCCGGATGAAAATGCAGCGTTTCCGCAATCTTATTGACCGATAAGTCAGAGGCTCCCAGATGATTCAGAATAAATTTTACCGTATCCGCAACAACCTCCTTAGGGCATGTCTTTTCACACCCTTCCACCGCGGATTCCACCTTTTCCCGTATCACCTGGTTTCCATACTCCTGTATCTTTACGGATTCACGCTTCTCCCTGATCCGGTTTACCACCTTTTGGACCGCGTTTCCGATTTCCTCATATTTGGCCGGTATTAAGATATAGTCCTGGCATCCCAGCCCTATTGCTTTCTGGGCATACTGAAAGCTGGCATGACATGTCAGAAAGATACATTCTATGTCCATTGATCTGCTTCTGATCCATTCCAGCAGCGCAAGGCCGTTTTCTCCCGGCATTTCAATATCGCACAAGATCAGATCCACGGCATTGCGGGAAATGCATTCTTTCGCTTGTTCCACATCATAAGCAGTAAACACCTTTGTAATGCCATATGTTTCCCATTCGATCTCCGCCTTCATGGTTTCAACTGTAATCACCTCATCATTTACCATCAGCAGGTTCATCATCCACCTCCAGATCGTAAGGGAAACTCACTGCAATGCAGGTTCCCTCACCCTTTGCCGAATCGATCTGAATCGACGCAGACGCGCCGTAAAAATATTTCAGCCTCTTTATGGAGTTCTGCAGTCCCACATGGGAATAATCGTCTTCGCATATGTATTCCCCTGCAGCTATGCTCTGGCTTCTCTTAAGAACATCTTCCGCCATACCGTTCCCGTCATCGCTGATTATGAAAGTCACCGCGCCCTCCTCATAATATCCCTCTACCGAAATATGCAGCACTTGATCCGGCTTTACTCCGTATTTTACCGAGTTTTCGATAAAATTATGGACCAGCAGGGGCGGCACCCTGACATAACTGATTTCCGGATCATAAGAATATTCTGCCGAAATCATTCCGTCATAACGGATGGAAGCAACTCTGATATACCCTTCGATCAGTTTCTGTTCCTTTGAAAAAATCTCCAGCTCCTTTTCCGACCGGAAGATATGTCGGAAATACTCCGAAAGATACAGCACGATATCGCCGATCTCACTGCCGGCGCCTTTTTGCGTCAAAGTAAAAATCAGATTAAATGTATTCTGCAGAAAGTGGGGCCGGATCTGCAGCTGCAGGTTCTTCAGCTCCATCTTCTGAATTTCTATCTCTTTCTCATAGCTTTCCACTCTCAGTGCATCTAACACATCACACATCTGATTAAAGGATGCGTAGGTCTCGTTGAATTCCACTGACCCTCCGTTTTGTGTCAGGCGGTAAAATCGGTTGCCGTTCTGTATCTGTGCATGGGCTCTGCCAAGCCGTCTTAAGGGCTGAATCAGCAGTTTATACAGCGCAAAATATAATACGGGAATTAACAGAAGGTAAAGAAAGGAGAGATACCTGCTCGCCTTTTGATAATCTGACATCTTCCCGATCAGCTCCTGCCGGTTTAAGCAGACAGTCAGCCAGAGATCTTTGCTGCACGAATCGGCGCATACCCAGTCTTTGCCGCGGCTCTGGCGCGTATCACTGAAGCACACCTCATATTCGTCATAGCCCAGCGCGCTTTCCATGCTCTCTGTGATCGGATCCAGGCTGATCCACCCGCCGTCAGAGATCTCATTCAAATCGAGAATCAGAACATAATAGCTCCCTGAAGAAAAATTTATGATATGCCAGCCTCTGTATTCCGGGTCTTCGCAGTGCTCTTCAATAAAATCCGCGATTTCCGAGGCCGGATGGCCGGCCGCCATGGGATTATGGTAGGCGAGCATATCCTTCTTTTCCTTCATATAGAAATAATACCCTTCGCCGCCGCTGATCATATTGGCCAGATTGCTCATCGTGCCGTAAAGGCGGTATTTCGCGCTGTCGTACAAATAATCATCCGAAGGCTGCGATCTCATCCGAATACAGTCCCCGTCTTTGGTCAACAGATAGCTTAACAGGAACTGATGGTTCTCCATCCGTTTTTCCAGATCTTTCAGTTGTACATCGATCAGATTCTGTGCGGCGGCCCTGCCCTGTTCCACCACAATCCCGATCGCCTTATTGTTCTGAACGATGGCGATGACATTCAGCGGTAATACAAGCAGAATCATCACCAGAACGACCTTTGTCGAAACCGACCGCAATAATAAACTGCACTTCTTCATTATTTGCACCTATTCTTTCACACCGCCCAGCGTAATTCCTTTTACAAAATACCTCTGAAAAAACGGATACAGCACAACGATCGGCAGGATGCCGATCACGGCAATCGCCATGCGGACCGTAACCGACGGCAGCTGGTTCACTTTGATTCCGCTGGCGGAGAGCCTGGAGGCATTTTGGATCAGCACCTGAAGATTCTCATTGATATTATTCAGCAAAACCTGTATGGTATAATACTTTCCGCCTTCCCGTTCGGTCAGATAATACATGCCGTTCATCCAGTCATTCCAATAGGAGAGCGCACTCATCAGGCCGACAGTCGCCACAATCGGTTTGCTTAACGGAAAGATGATCCGGCGAAAAGTCATAAACTCAGATGCCCCGTCGATTCTTGCCGCCTCAGGCAGGCTGACCGGAATGCTGAACTGAAAGTAATTGCGAACCAGAATGACATTAAAGGCATTCATTAAAAGCCCGGGCACCAGTATGGCGAATATGGTGTTTTTAATATGATACAGTCTCACATAGGAATAATAGGTGGCCACAAGACCGCCGTTAAACAGCATGGTAAAGATCAGTAAAAAGCTCACGAACCTCATACCCGGTATTTCCTGATGTGAAATGCCATAAGCAAACAGTGTTGTGATCAGTATGCTGACGGCCGTTCCAAGAAATGTCACCAGCAATGTCATCATATATGCCCGCCCGATCTGTCCCCATTGAACGGCGATATACTGATACGCTTCCAGACTGAATTTACCGGGGAAATAGGAATAGCCGTTTTCGGCCGCCCACGCATTGTCCGTAAAAGATGAGACGATGAGCAAAATGAAGGGCAGGATTGCCAGCAATGCCGCCGCTGCGCAAAACACATGTGCCAGGATCTGCGTTGTATAAAATTCTTTTGATTTCATTCCGACTCCTTTTCCTGTCACCAGCCAAAGGCTGATGACCTGCGCACGCTTCAGCGTGCTTCCACTTCCTAAAATATAGCGCTTTCAGGGTTATATTTTTTAACCAGTTTGTTGACCGCGAGTATCAGAACAAACCCAACCACCGCCTGATAGACGCTGGCGGCGCTGCTCATTCCGTAATCGCTGTTTTTCATCAGCGCCTGATATACATAAACATCTATTGTCCTGGTCACTTCATATAATGCCCCGCTGTTTTTGGGTATCTGATAAAACAGCCCAAAATCCGAGCGGAAGATCTGCCCTGCACTCATAATCATCAACGTCAGGACCGTAGGTTTTAACAGCGGCAGTGTGATGGTTTTAATCTGTTTCCATTTGCCCGCGCCGTCCAGCCGCGCCGCCTCATAATAGTCCTGGCTGATCCCCACAATGCTGGAAAGGTATATGATCATCGTATACCCGATTCCCTTCCAGGTATTTACAAATATCAGAATAAACGGCCAATATCTCTTATCCTGATACCAGCTTACGGTCTCTTTTCCCATGCTTTTTAAAACGGAATTATTAATCAGGCCCGTTTCGGCGGACAGATATGCGTATACCAGATAGCTGATCACCACCCAGCTCATGAGAAACGGCAGCAGCACTGCCGTCTGATACAGCTTTGACGCTTTTTTGCTCCTGATCTCATTGATCATAATGGCAAGCGCTATGGAGAGGACCGTGCCGGCCGCAAAAAATGCGATATTATACAGTATTGTATTTCTCGTAATGATAAAAGCGTCCCGGGAACGGAACAGGAACTCAAAATTTTTAAGCCCGCACCAGCTGCTGCCCAATATGCCTTTTGAGAAATCGAGCTTTTTAAATGCGATCATGACCCCAAACATGGGGATATACTTATCGATGATTAAATAAAAAAGGCCCGGCAGGATCATCAGGTAGAACGGAAGCACGTGTTTTAATGATATCTTTTTATTCATAGTTCTCCTTTTAAACAGCGAGCCAGGGCTGGTTTGCATACCCGGCAGCCCTGGCTCTATTTCTCTTATTTCTGTGCAGCCGCCCACTCATCCAGCTGGCGCTGGTTTTCTGCAATCACTTCCTCAATACCGGCCGCCTTTAAAGCGCTGATAAATTCCGGCACCGCTTTCTTTGGATCCAGCGCTCCGCAGTTGATCATCTTATCATACTGCTCAATTACGGTGGACAGCGATGCGATCTCCGTTGAAACGCTGTCACGCACAAAGCTGTATCCCATCGCAGGAGAATACCGCTCCTTCGGCGTATCCCGATGGTAGTCTTCAATCAGTTTATTGGCGTTGACCGGCGTCGGTTCCACCGCGGCATAGTGATACTGATTTCCCCAGAGGCCGTAGGGGTTAAAATACGGCAGCTCCTCCATATTATCCGACAGGAAGCGTATCTGTGTTCCCTCATCCGTCTGTTCCACAATCTCATAACTCTGCCCTTCCAGGCCGTACTGGATAATCCAGTTGGCATCATCATTCGCGTATATGTAATTAAGCGCCTCCAGCGCCTTTTCCGGATGGGCGGAAGTGATCGGGATGCTCCAGAGACAGCTTAAACCGCCATTGTTTGCGTAGTAGCGTTCCATCACTTTCAGCTTTGTCAGCTCTTTGCCAACTGTAGAGGCATAGCTCACCTCCGACAGCGGATTTCCAAAATAAAACGTTCCCAGATAGTTGTCTTTTGCCACCAGTGTATCCGTAGTTTCCGTCGATACCGCTGCGTCCGGGGATATATAGCCGTTTTGAGCCCATCGGTACATGATTTCAGCATAATTTCTGTATTCGTCGGTTTCGTACAGATTGCAGAGTGTCAGATCATCAAAGTTCCTGTTCAGCACGAGGACGCCGGCTGCCGGAGTGCCTCCAACCGCATCGTATTCCATATACACTCCCAAGGGAGTGATTGTCTGGTCCACAGGCAGGCAGTAGAAATTATCGCCCTCCCCCGCTTTTATCACTTCAAATATTTTTTCCAGCTCTTCAAATGTATAAAATTTATCCGGATCAGTTTCTATCTGATACTTCTCCAGATATTCTGTTTTGATTAAATAGCACCAGGAACCTGAGCTTCCCCCGACAGGCGGTATGCCGTAGAGTTCACCGTTATAATACCCCATGCTAAGATCTGCTCCAAGGTCTTTGATATCTTTTCCGTACTCATCAATCAGATCGGTAAGCGGCAACACCAGATTGCTGCTGGCAAGCGGCGCAATCGGCGCAAAAGCCGACATGCACAGATCCAGCTGTTCCCCTCCGGATACCATCAGTGTCGCTTTTTGCTGCGCCTCCCCCAATCCTACCGGTTCAAAGGTGACATGCACCCCGATGTCTCTTTCCATCATCTCATTCAGGGCATCTTCCATATCCTGAAACCCTGCCCCAAGATTTCCGGACGTCGGGTACTGCCAGATAATTTCAACAATCTCCTCCTGGTCTTTACCGGTGCCCTCCGGCGCGTTTGTGCCCGCGTCCTGCAGGGACTCCGTTCCTTTTACGCTTTCTTCAGATGTACTCTGACATGCGGTAAACATCATGGCAAACGTCATCATCAGAATACATGCCCACAGTCGTCTTTTCATTTCGTATCCTCCTCTAATGTGGTGGTAGTCAAGTGACATACTTAATATATCATTTTCTTACCTGATCAAACATTCTCATATCTGACCGTCATATTCTGATTTCAAACTAATATTGTGTTAAATATCTGCGTGCTGCGTCTGCGCCCCAAAGCATCAATATTTATTTGAAAGCTGCGCTTCACATTCCTCACGGGTGATCTCGCCTGCATTACACTTGGCCATCAGAGCAACATCCGCATCCTTCAGCTTATAGAAGAACATCACCGCTACCCCCAGCAGCACGCCCACCAGCGGGATCAGCGCGTAGATGATCCACATAACATCCAAAGCCTGCTGTGGCTGGACGATGCCTGCCGCCGCAATGTCCTCAAAACTCTCCGCCTGAACGGGAATGTAGTTGGACAGTCCCAGAATGAACAGGCCCAGGGACGAGGAGACACTGGTGGTCAGCTTGGTGACAAAGGAGGAAATGGAGTTGCAGATGCCGGAGCAGTCCTTGCCGGTCTTGTAGCGGGTATATTCAATGGTATCCGGCAGGAAGAAGGTTTTGGCCACGTTGCTCATGTTGCCGAAAGGCGCCTGCAATACCAGCAGCGTGCAGCAAACAGAAAAAACAGGACCGACAAAGTACATACTTAGCTGAATGAAGCCGCCGATGAGGCCCGTCACCAGAAATACCTTGAGCTTGCCAAATTTGGAACACAGCTTTTTGGTCTGCATCTGGGCAATCAGCACAGGGATAATTGAGATGGTGATGGGAATTGCCAAAATCAGAGAACTGCCAAAATGATAGTAGGAAACCAGCAGGCCCACCGCACCGCCGGTAGCAAGGCAGGAGGTGATGACCGTGCCAAGCAGCAGAATCATCAGATACTTGTTGGTTTTTACGCAGTTCCACATATCCTTGAAGGTATACTTCTGATTCTCCTCCGGGTCCACATTGGCCAGCACCGTGTTGTGCTCCCTGACGCCTTTGGCAAGAGGCAGCATCAAAAAGAAGAAGATAACAGAAGAGACCAGCGCCACGCTCTTAATGGAAAAACCGATATACTCGCTGATGCTCACCGTCCAGACCATGCCCACCAGAATGGTGCCCATGCCGGAGAGAATGGCCTTCGTCTGAAGCAGGGAGTTACGTTCGTCCAGATTGTCCGTCAGAGTGACGATCATGGAATTCATGGGGACCTCCACCATGGTGTAGGTCAGATCATAGAGAAGATAAAACACCACAAACCATACGAGCTTTGCCTGATTGGACATTCCCATTGGCATACAGAAGAACAGGGCCGTAAAAACCGGGAAAAAGGCGAAGGTCAGCCGATACCAGGGCAGATATTTCCCCTCACCGGTGAATTTTTCAAAAGCCCGGACCTTCGTGATGTGAATGCGGTCCACCAGGAAGCCAAAAATCACATCGTCGAAGGCATCGATGATCTTCACCGCCAGCATGACACCGGCAATAGCGGTCAGATTGATGCCCTGGAAGATCAGGAAGGTGCTCATCAGTGCCGTGACGATATATCCCTCCAGCTGGCGGCCAAAGTCGCCAATAATGTAGTTGCGCCGTTCCTTTTTTGTTGTTTTCCAGCCATCTGGCTGGATCTTTTTTGCTTTTGCCATCGCTATTTCCTCTTTCTTCTTTACTTTGGCCTGCAAGATTCGCCCTCGCAGTCAAGTACAGCTTCCGGAACCGCAATATCAAAAAAGTCCGGGGTACTTTCTTCCCCATAAACCAGATTCCGCATTTTGGGGAAGCCGGGGAAATGCCAGTATTTTTCGGTTTTCGGCAGTTCCTCCCGCATCAGCCGGATCATGTGGCCGATGTATTCCGGTTCGATGGCCCCGCGGTCGTGAGCAGAATAGATTTTATGAATACGGTCTGTGGGCAGATGCAGGAGCATTTCTTCAAACTCCGAAAGGGGCGGGCAGCCCGTGATGCCGTACAGCACCCGGCGGGCAACGGTATCGCCGGAAAACAGGGTGCCGGTCTGCTCGTCCAGCAGCAGGATGCTGCCCATGGTGTGGCCCGGAATGTGAAACACCGTGAGCACCCGTCCGGCCAGGTCAATGGTATCGCCTTGCCGCAGCTGGTGAATGGTGAGCTTTCGCTTCAGCAGCTTCAGACCCGGATTCAGGCACAGGGGGAAATTCTCGTCGGCCTCGTGCATCCAGACCTGTGAAAAGTCCCGCAGATGGTAGATGTGGTCCGGGTGGCCGTGGCTTAGAACCACCATCAATGGCCTATCCGTAATGGTTTTGATGTAGTCCCTGATTCCCGGCTCATTGACAGCCAAGTCAAAGAGAAGGGCTTTCTCCCTGCCCACAATCAGATAGGAATTGGCCGTAGGCGGGCCAAATTCCATGCTGGTTCCCGATGCGACGCTGGATATGAGATACAAACCGTCCCCGATGGAGACATGAAAAAAACTGCTCATTATTTCTCTTCCTCCTTCCATGAAAAACATTCTGCCTCCCGAAGGGTCCGTCCTCTTTTATCCACCTGAACCGTACGGATCGCCTTCGGGGCGATGCCCCGCTCCACCCAAGCTATCAGAGCTGCCACGCCGTCCCGTTCGCTGATTCCGGGGCCGTGCCAACTGCAGCTTCCGTGGCCGTCGCCGGGAGTGATGTACAGGCGAAGGAACCGGGAAACGACATCCCGTCCCATTGCCGCTTCCACATTTCTGAAGTAGTGGAGCGTGCCGTCCACAGGAATCAGGGGGTCATCCGTGCCATGGTCGATCATCAGCTTGCCTCCGGCATTTGCAAATGCGGATAAATCCGCCTTGTCTGCATCGGCAGCGGAAAATTTCTCAATGCTGGCAAGATGCAGGCGTCTGTATTCCGCCAGTGTCACATCCGCAAACCGCTGCCTGGGGTTTTCGGTGACCCAGCGCAGGTAATATTCACTGAGGAAGAAGGGCTTCGGCTTTTTCCGAAACAGGGTGTAATAGAACGCCCCCACCGGGATGCCCACATTCCAGCACAGCACCCCCGGGCGGTGCCCAAACCACAGCTGCCTTCCGTTTTCGTCACGGGGTCCCTCCCAGATTTCCTTCATCACGGCGGCGTCTTCCTTTGTGATGGGACCATCTTTTGTGGGCATTCCCACGCATTGGAGGGGGGCTATTTTGACCGCTGACGTCTGCTGATAGTAAGCCCGTTCACCACCTGCCTTGTCCCATGCGGCCTGCATAAAGCATCTCATCTTTCTCGGCGGAATTACATGGTTTGCGCTGTTCATTACCGCTACCTGCCAAAGGCCCAGGGGCAGGAACCGGCTCCAGTAGATAGCTGGGCAGGAGGCCCACACGCCGTTATAGTCTTCCGGGTGCTCCTGCACTTCCACCATGGCCTGACGTCCGCCGCCGGAGCCTCCGTGAAAATAGGCATACCGCACGGGCCGCTTATGCAGCAGCTCCGCCACGGCCTTGCCAGCCAGCGTCATAAAATGGGTGGAGGCAGAGCGCCAGTTCTCTATCCGTTCCCAATCTGCCCTGTGGGTGTCCCTGTCCAGCGCCCATTCATTCTCCGGGTTTCCCGCATCGGTGGTGGCGGCGGTAAAGCCGTTACGAACCGCAAAAGCCACGGTCATGCCCCGAGAGGTGTTATTGGGCCTTGTGATGTATTTTTCTCCGCCATCCGCCGTTCCACCGCCGCCCGTGCCGAAAAAACGGTCATTCCAGGCAAGGGGCGACCAAATCGTGACGGTTTCGGTATGTCGTCCGGTGCAGTGCTTAAGCTGAACAGAAACATAGGGCGGCAGATTTTTAATTCTGGTCAATCCCCGGCGGTATATACCGGAGCGGTTGATTTCCGCCCCGGTTACCGAAATACCTTCTCCGGGAAACCGCTTCTTCAGCCCGGATGCCAAATAAGCGGCATTGGCCCGACCGCAGATTCCGCCAGTCTCTGTCAAATCGCTGGTATCGTAAAAAATAATGTTATCCCGTTCCAACATCAATCCTATCCTCCCAAAAACGCCGCGCCCCGGGACCGTCCGGGATACGCTACATGATACAGACCGCAGGCACCTCCTGTTTGCATTCTGAAAGAAATCGCCGCCGGAGATCATACAAAAAGCGTGTTGACATTCGTTTATCATAGTGTTACACTTGTTTCAGAAACAAGTGTAACACTATGTTGTGGCTTTTTCAAGCGGAGAAACAGGAAGTTTTGCATAGTGAAACAAAAGAGCCGATGTGTAACAGAACCGGAAGGGAGAACGAGATGGCAACCAAAAACGAAGCGCATGATATGGTGATCGAAAGCCTCACCCAGGGGCTTTTGCAGCTGATGACCCAAAAGCCCCTGGCACAGATCAATGTTTCCGAGCTGTGCGACCGGGCGGGGGTCAGCCGGGTGTCCTTTTACCGGAATTTCAAATCCATGCAGGATATCCTGATTCAGTATTTGACTGCCTGTACCGACGAGTGGTATCAGACCTTTTCCCAGAAGCCGGACGAGGAGTTCTTAAGCTGCTTCTGTGTGGAGCTTCTGGAACAATACCGCAGGCACGCAGATTTAATCCGGCTGCTATATAACAACGATGCAGCCCATCTGTTGAAGGAACACATTTTTGCCTGCTGCAAACTGGACGAATTCACAGCGCCAGAGGAAGCCTATCCCCGGGCGGTGCTGGCGGGGCGGTCTATGGCCTGGTGGACGAATGGATACATCTGGGCATGGGACAGCTTCCCGAGCATTTTAGCCTGCGCCGGATTGTCTCCGCCGTATCCTACCAGAGAGAGGAGCCGAAAAAATGAAGCAGAAGCCGATTGTACTGAACCGGGACCGGGACGTCACCCTGACGCCTTACTTGACGAGTACGGACAAAACCACAGCCATTCTCATCTGCCCCGGCGGCGGGTATCAGAACTGCGATGAATCAGAGGGGAAGCCTGTGGCCGAAGCGTTTAATGCGCTGGGGTATCACGCATTTATTCTCCGTTATTCCGTGGGAAAGCACCATACCTGGCCCAATCCCCTGGAAGATTTTGACGGGGCCATGGACTATCTGACGAACCATGCCGCCGAATATAAAATCGATCCGGCGCATATCCTTGCCGCCGGTTTTTCCGCCGGGGGCCATGTAGTCACCGCCGCTGCCTCGGCAGCAAAGCACAAGCCCTTTGCGGTGATTGTATGCTATGGACTGGTATCAAGGGAAACTCTGGCCTACTGCGCCCCTGATGCTCCGGATTCCAGCGAGCTGGTGAATCTGGACACCTGCCCCATGTTTCTGGCGTCCTCCCGCACGGACTGGATTGTGTCCATTGAGAATACCACCAAGTTAATGGATGCTCTGCAAAAAAACTACATCGACTATGAAGCCCATATTTACGGCTACGCCCTCCACGGCTTTTCCGTAGGGGCCGGCTCCGGGGCAGTGGGACCGCTGTTCTGCTCCCGGGTAGGAAACTGGGTGAAGGACAGCATGGAGTGGGCGGATGAGCTGATTTCCGGCCGTTATCGCTCCGTCCGGGAATGCGCCGCCTATAACGACGCCTACGGCAGCGTGCTTTCCACGCGGAATTCCTGTAAACTCATAAACAGCATCCCGGGAGCGCTTAAGGTTCTGAAATTCAAATTTCCTGTCCAGTATCTGCTCTATCAGGGTGCACAGAAAAAAATCGGCACCTTCATGGACACAGTTACCCTGCGCAATCTGTTTGACCTGTGCAAAATCAGCGAAAAGACCATCGCAAAAATGGACGAGGCCCTTTCCGTCTTTACGATTGAAAGGTGTGAAAAATATTTCAGCCCTTCACAGCCCCCATCGTAATCCCCTTGGCAAAGTATTTCTGGAAAAACGGATACATACATATAATCGGCAGTATCGCAATTACCGCGATCGCCAGACGCATGGTGGCCGTAGGCAGCGCGTTGACATCCACGCCCTGCAGCTGCGATGCGTTATTACTCATAAACATCACATTGTTATTCATCTCGTTCAACAGCTGCTGCATGCTGTACAGCTTGTTGTCCGTGATATAGTACAGGCCGTTATTCCAGTCATTCCAATAAGTCACAGCCTCCATCAGCCCTACTGTCGCCAGAATCGGGGTGGACAGAGGCATCACCAGTCTGAAAAATATGTAAAACGGGCCGGCCCCGTCGATCTCCATGGCTTCAGATAATTCCGGCGGTATACTCTGCTGAAAGTAATTGCGCACCAATACCACCGTAAAGCCGTTTAACAGCAGATTCGGCACAATCAGTCCCCAGATTGTGTTCTTTAGATGCAGATAATTATTATAGATCATATACTGCGGCACAATGCCTCCGGAAAACAGCATGGTGAAGAGAATCAATCCGAAAATTACCCTGCGCCCAGGCAGATCCTTCTGGCTTAGACCGTAAGAAAGCAGCGATACGATCAGGATGGAACTTACGGTTCCCACCGCAGTAACCGTAAGCGTAACCAGATACGCCCGTCCGATCTGATTCCACTGCTGCAGGATATATTGATAGGCGTCCAGGCTGAAAACTTTGGGGATAAAGCGGTAGCCCTCCGCCACAGCATAATTTGAATCTGAAAAAGATGCCGCAATCAGCAGCCAAAACGGGACCAGCGCCAGAACTGACAAAAAAATCATCACGATATGTGCCAGCAGCTGCATCCTTTTTTCCTGTTTTGATAATATTCCTCCCATAAAAACCTCCACTTCAGTACAGCGATACACCTGTCTGACACTTAAAATATTGCATCTTCTCTGCTGATCTTACGGATCAGCGCATTGGCTGCCACCACCAGAACACATCCCACAATGGCCTGTATAAATCCTGCTGCCGCAGACATTCCCGGATTGTTCTGATTCATCAGCGCATTATAAACATAGGTATCGATTGTCTGTGTCACAGGATACAGAATCCCGGAGTTTTTCGGTACCTGATAGAACAGTCCGAAATCGGAATAGAACATCTTGCTGACACTTAGAATAAACATTGTGATAACCGTCGGCTTCAGGCTGGGCAGCGTAATGCACCGAATCTGTTGCCATCTGCTGGCTCCGTCCACCCTGGCCGCTTCATAAAAATCATTGCTGATTCCAACGATCGCAGCCAGATAAATGATCATGCTGAACCCGATGCCTTTCCACTGGTTTACGAACACCAGGATAAACGGCCAGTAAGCCTTCTCCTGATAAAAGGAAATCGGTTTCAGGCCCAGAGCCGGCAGAACCGCCTTATTGATATATCCCGTTTCGCCGCTAAGGAACGCATAGACTAAATAACTGACCACTACCATGGACATCAGATAGGGCAGCAGTATAATGGTCTGATAAAACCGGGACGCGATTTTCGAACGGACCTCATTTAGCAGAATCGCAACCGTAATAGCCAGGGTCGTACCCAGGATAATAAATACCAGATTATACAGTATGGTATTGCGGATCATGGTTCCCAGCTGTCCGGACGCAAACAGGAATTCAAAGTTATCAAAGCCGCACCAGGGACTTTTAAAAAGCCCCAGTTTATAGTTTACCTTTCGGAAGGCCACCGTAATGCCTGCCATCGGCAGATAATTATTGATCAGAAAATACAGCAGCCCCGGAGTCATCATAAGATAGAACGGCACCATCCGTTTCCATCTGATTTTCTTTTTATATGGTACCGGATCAGTTTTACCGGTCTTTGTATGTGTCATTGCATTCATTTCCTCCGTTTTTAGTTTCTGATGGCAGAAAAAACGGGAAGGCATAAGCTGCCTGCATATGCCTTCCCGTCTGCTCTATCCAGCTGCTTACTGTTTCGCACGCCATTCATCAAATTGCTGCTGTTTATCCGCAATCACCTCGTCCACGCCTGCGGCCTTCAGCGCATCGATAAACTCCGGATAATAGGTATCCAGATCCACACTGCCGGACTCCAAGGAAGGCAAGTACTGCGCTACCACAGCCTGAATCGCTGTAATCCTGGTAGACTGACTTTCCGGATTATAAACAAATCCTACGCCCTGCGTGGGGTTTGCCATCGCTTCCGCCGTATAAGCATCGTTCTTGTCCTGGGTCCATGCTTCATTCCAGATAAAGCTCTTTCTGAAATCACCGTATAAACCCAGGGTATTATAGTATCCGCTGGTACCGGCATCTACGCCCTCCGGGAAACCGATCAGATTAATCGACTCATCCACTACAACGTAATGTTTTCCTTCAATTCCCCACTGAATCAGATTCGCCAGATCGGAATCCGCATACATCAGGTTAAGGAAACGCATAGCGGCCTCCGGCTCCTTGCTGGTGATGGGAATCACCCATCCTCCGGCTCCCTGAGCACCCAGATAGATTTCCGTCAGCCGCAGCTGATCCAGATCCTCATAGATTTTCTGTACCGGAGCGCTGGCCATAAAATACCCTGCTGTAACGCCGGAATTGAGCAGCGAAACATTTGTGGCATCGGTTGTGGTTGCATCCGGATAAATATAGCCGGCTTCATACCATTTTCTTAAGTACCGCAGATATTCTTTGTATTCCTCGGTCTCAAACAGATTTACCACTTGTGTGCTGTCCGTTCCCATCAATACGCCGGTAAATGATTTTGCTCCCAGCGGATCATATATGCCGTTGGCATAGCTGAATTCCGATGCTGTACGGTTGGCGGAAACGACGCCGCAGGGATACAGATCCGGATGCAGCTCTTTCATTTTGCCAAACAGATCCGTGAGCTCATCCAGAGTATATATCTTTTTCGGATCATGCGTTATGCCGGCCTCTTTTACGTACTCTGACCGGATCAGATAGCTTCCGCCCATGCCGAAGACATTTGGAACCTGGCTCACCGCCCAGGTCTCGCCGTCAATCATGTTATTTGTCGTAATCTGGAAGCCTTCCTGTGTCAGCTGCTGTATAGCCGGCGCATTTTCAGCAATCAGGCTGTCAAGCGGTTCTATCAGGCCCTGGCTCACATAGGTATTCAGATCCTGCAGAAGCGGAAACATCAGATCCACCGTTTCGCCGGTAGCTATCCAGGTAGGAAACTGTGAAAAGGCATCGTACGCGGATATCGCTTTAAATTCAACCTCCACTCCGATTTTCTTTGCGGTGATTTCATTGACCGCATCCTGTACCACCTGAAGATCCGCAGGCGTATTTCCTAGCGTTAAATAAGTCATTATGACATGATCCACCTCACCGGTCCATTCCCCCTGTGTCGTTTCTTCCGGCGCTGCTGTCGTCTTCTCCCCGTCTGTGCCGGCCTGAGTAGTTGTTACTCCCTGCGTGGTTGACTCCTGCGCATCCGGTCCGCCGGCGCTTGTGCAGCCTGCCAGGGAGCCGATCAGCATTGCCAATGCTGCAAACATTGCAATTTTTCTCTTCATGCTATCCTCTCCTTTTTTGATAATACTTAATACCCCATCGGATATAGCTATATTATCCCATGCAGGCCCTGGATTGTATGGCACTCATTCCGGCAAAAAATAGTACAAATCCAACATCCGCTCACGCATCATCAACGCTTAGATATTGTTCCTTGCATCCAGCTGATACTCCCTCGGTGTTTTCCCATAAAACTTTTTGAAGAGCTTTATAAAATAAGAATAATTCCCATACCCCACCTTATCTGACACCATAGTGACCGACAGCTTGCTCTCTCTTAACAATTCCCCCGCCAGCATCATGCGCTGCTGCAGAACATAATCGGTGACCGTCTGATCAAACTGCTTTTTAAACAGCCTGGTCAAATGGCCCGGGCTCACATGAACCATTTTCGCCAGAGTTTCCACACTGATATTATCCGCAATATGGCTTCTGATATAGGTTACGGCCCGATCCGTCACATCCTCCGGCATTTCCTCCGGCTTAACCGCATCGCTCATCTGCTTCATATATACCTTCCCATACTGTTCCAGCAAATTCTGGCTGTGCTCCTTACGGACCACATCCATCGCTTTCTTCAGCACTTCTGTCAGCGTTTCATATGGGATCGGTTTGAGCACATAATCCAGGCATTTTAATCCGACCGCTCGTCTGGCCAGATCAAATTCGTCATGGCAGCTTAATATGATGCATTCTGTTTCCGGGTAATGCTCATTCACCCACTCGATCAGATCCAGCCCGCTCTGATCCGTCATCTCAATATCGGAAAGCAGGATATCTATCTGCCAGTTCTGAAAAGCCTCCACGGCCTGGCTGTAATTCTTCGCGGTGAGCACCTCCTGAAACTGAAGCAGTTCCCACCGAATCCCGCTCAATAATCCCTGTAGTATCTGAACCTCGTCATCCACAATTAATAAATTCAAATCAGCGCCCCTCTTTCTCCGTATACGGTATCTCGATCCAGACCTGTGTCCCCTCACCGGCCGTGCTGGTCAGCTTCAAAACTGCATTCTGCCCGAAAAATGCCTCCAGACGGCGGCGGCAGTTCCAGACCCCGATATGCTTCATACCGTTTTTATCCGTATACAGCTCTCCGCTGTTTAAAGCATCCAAAACAACGGGATCCATCCCTTTTCCGGTATCGCTGACAGAAATCAGCAGCCGTTCTCCCTCTCTGCGTATATTGATCAGCACTTCTATCACACCGTCCGGAATCCTGGCATATTTCATCGCATTTTCCACGAAGTTCTGTACAAGGAGCGGAGGAATCAGCGCGGACTCCACCCCTTTTTCCATCTTATAGACACAGGAGAATTCATCCGGAAAACGAATTTTCTGAATTTCTATATAACTTTCCACAAAATGCATTTCGGACTTCAGCGGCACCAGCGTATTGGTCTCCCGCAGGCAGTAGCGGAAATAATCCACCAGATTCATGGAATACTTCTGAATGATCTGATACTGCTGTGTTTCCGCCAGACTGTAGATCATGGTCAGTGAATTGAGCAGCATATGGGGATTTACCTGCAGTTTCAGATTATCCAGCCTGGTCTGATAGAGCTGTATCTCTGTCTCATGGGATTTGAGTATATCATCCGCCATCTTATTGAACTCCGCGTATATATATTCAAAATCGCTGGTATCCGCAGCATCCTCAATCCTGTAAAACCATTCCTGCCGGTCCAGTTCACCCATGCCTTTCTGAAGTATTTTTAACGGACGGACCACCTGTCTGCGGATCACAAACCACAAAAGAAACAGCATCAGGATGCTGATATAGGAGAGAACCTGCATCAGACGGTATGCCACGGGCACATAACTTCGAAGCTCTTCGCTGATCAAATATACATCCATCCCATAGGAATCCGCTCCGAAGTGAAAGGATACAGCATCTTCCACCCCCTTAAGGCGCGCCTCTGCTTCTCTGTCCGGCAACGGAAGGACCTGTCCGGCAGCATCCATCAAAATATAAGTTGTTCCGTCCGCAATCAGCAGCTGATTTCCTTCCATCACTTCCGATTCGATCCACAGCTGCATCTCTTCGATCAGATCGATCCCAAATCCGATCACATAATTCATATAGGAATGACTTTTAAAATAATAGAACCGTCCGTCAAACTCCGTTATGTACCAGGTGCCTGCATCGCTCTGCTGTCCTTCACCGCTTTTGGCCAATTCATTTTTCAGACTGCCCAGCTGTTCCAATGTATATAAATTTTTGGTGCCTTTCACATACATCCGGCCATCCCCCATTTTTTCCTCCAGACTGATAAATCCGTTGATACCGTACATATTCAGGGCATAACCGAGATCCTGCACAATGTTCACGCTGGTGACCGGACTGAAGTAGCGGGCAACCGTGATATCCTCCAGATACTCACCGATGAAATCCATGTACCAGTCATCCAGCTTACCAAACAGAGCCATCTCGCGGTTCATAAATACATCAAACTCTTTTTCATAGGAGGTGAGCACCCGCTCCCTGGACTCCTCCACAGCGATACTGCTAAGCCGTATCGCTAGTATATTGATCGGAATCACGGTAATACAGATGATTGTAATCAGCCTGCGGTCCAATCTGCGTATGAATTTCCATCTACATTTATTCATTACTGATCTCCCCCTATACTTTATGTCAGCTTCTGCCCGTAACAGCAAATGGATCTGTCCGCGCTTATCACTTCATCCCATCAAATATTCTATCAAATATTTATGTCATTTGCTAATACAAACATATTCCATGTATAACATGGTACTATTATTTCTACGCTATTTGTTTTAATATCTTGTGAATTGTTTCATTATTTTGCGGTTTACTTTAAATCCACACGAAGAAAAGCGGTTTCCACAGGGTGTGAGAACCGCTTTCCGGATATGGAGATCAGCAACTGTCTTAGTGAGTGAAAACTGCTATTATTACTGAGATGTTAAATACCTTTCACAGTATTCGTAAGAGGTATTCCAGAAATTATCTACCGCAGCGCTGTCAAACTCACAGGTGTGGTTGGATTTTTCCAGAGTATAAAAAACATGTTCAATACCGTTTGCCGATAGCTTTTCATCAAGCCGGACACCATGCTGATAGCCGACAATAATATCTTCTGCCGCATAGGCCATTACAGTAGGTACAGTATTTGTATTTACATAGGTGATAGGCGAAATATAGTCCAACGCGGTTTCCTTTTCTCCGGATGTCATAGATCCATAATTCGGTATCAATTTTTTTGCGAAGCTATCAACAATAAGCTGATTCTGGAAAATCCCCGGCGCAAAAGCGCCGGCGTCAAAATCTGCAGGCCCCACCTCCTCAAATACGAGTTTCACCGGAATTGCAGCGGCATCCGGTCTGGAATATGCGTACAGTAATGCCAGATGCCCGCCTGCAGAATATCCGGACGTTGCCATTTTATCAATAGTATATCCCAATTCCGAAGTCTTTTCATAAATAGCATTGATACAGTTTTGGATGTCGTCCATAATATCTTCCATGCTGTTGGCAGCATTCTGCTCCGCTTCAAACAATCTATAATCAACGGTAGCCGTAATGTACCCCTTTCTTGCCATACGCGCACAGCCATAATCAAAATCTTCCTTTGATCCGCTTGTCCAACTGCCGCCGTGCATAAATAAGATCAGAGAAACCGGTTTTTCTTTTGATACGGATGTCGGGATAAACAGATTATACTGATTCCGCGTATTCCTCGAAGGATCATATACCTGATCCCTGTATATTACAGCTTCTTCAGAAGTCAGTTCCGGTTCTAACATTCTTGCATTATGATAAAACGCATTTGCCCAGGCGAGCAATCCCGAACTCGCACTGTCCGGCGAACCTGAAAGCGCTTCCAAACCATTAAACCACTGCCATTTTCCGGCCTGTATGCTTTCATCGAATACCCAGTAATATGTGGAAGGAGCTAAAAGTCTAAGCTCCGTGTTCCCGGAATCGAACCCAAATACGATTCTGGAATACTGGGTGGTATCTTTAGAAAAATCCGGACCGTAAATGGAGACATTCACTTTTACACCGTCATTATATTTTATTTCAGTCTCATGCTCCATCGTCCATTTTTCATTCCACAGCCTTACCGAAGATCTCGCTACACGTACGGCGGTCCCCATGGGGAAGTGAAATTCCCCATTGCTGATTTCCACTGAACCTGTATGGCATGCAATCAGTGGGGTATATCCAAATCCGGCATCCTCCTCCGGCCCGACTATCTCCTGATATATAAGATATTCCTTTCTGAAGAACCGTCCCCCCTTTTCCACAATTATTTTTCCCTTTATGTCAATATTTCCTCTGGCTTCAACAGAGGCTCCTTCCTTCACAGTCAGGACAATGCCTTCCGGAACTGTAAGTGTCGCGCCGTCCTTAACCGTTAGTTTTCCGCTTACCACAATATTGTCACCTAGAATCGTGTTCTGACTAATAACCGTATCATCAGAATATTCTTCAGCTGCAGAAACAGACATACCCGACATCATAAAGCCTAAAACCACCACCACAAAAAGTACAAAAAACTTCTTTTTCATCGCAATACGTTCCTCCTAAGTTATTTCTGATATACGTTCTTCACCCAGTACAAAAGTTACCGTTCCATATATTCCCATCTTACTATACTTTTTATTTTACAGTTTTTACTATTTTGTGATCTCTTGCATTATTTTGCGCTTGTTTTTAAGAAAAAAGAAGCCCGCTTGCAGGATTCTCCGTCTGTGGAGGGTCGCTTTAGCGACATAATTCCGTTCCTGCCCGCAGGGCTCTTTATTCCTGATACTGCTCAAAAGTAAAATCTGCAAAATGATTTTGCTTCCGGTATTCCTTTGGTGACTCTCCCTTCCTTTTTTTGAAACAGCGGCTGAAATAGCTGACGGAACTGAATCCAAGGTATACCGAAATCTCACATATAGAGCAATCTGCATATTTCAGCATATTACATGCCGCATCAATCTTTTCGTTCAGAATATATTCCGTAATTGTTATTCCTTCATACTCCTTAAACAGGTGGCATAAATGTGCCGGTGATATGTTGGCAAAGGAAGCCACTTCAGATAATGAAATCTTCTTTGTTCTGTGCGAGATGATGTATTTTCTGCATAAATTCACAACCGGATTGACATATTCCTTTCCCTTTCGCTCATTCACCTGAGTAGCAAAATAATGGGCGGCTTCAAAGTACAGTTCGCGGAACTTACTGATATCTTTTGTTACGGATATCCTTTTTAAATAAGCGTCATTAATTAAAAAACTCTCTCCTGACGTAAGCCCCCCTTCTATCGCTGCCCTGGCCATAAGCGATACGGATACCACGCACATATACTCCCAGTTTCTCTTTACATCTTTTAACACTACCGGAAACCGCATTCTATGTTCCTGTTCAAAATACAGATTCAGACCGTTCACATCACCGTTTCTGATATAATCAAGCAGTATCCTTTCCTCCGAATACACATGGTTCTCCTGTGAATATCCCCATTGGCGCATTCCTTCTTCCGCTATACATGTTTCTATTGCAGTCCCATCTGTTTTTTTATTCATCTTTTCTATCGCCGCCATATAGATTTTATTTCAACACAGTTTATTTCTCCATTCACATCTGATTAATATTCTACTTTACGTTCAGAGCTAATTCAAGGAATTTTATATAAAAATCCGTACATAGAAATATGATCCTGATAAAGAAACTGATAAAAGCATTTCATTTCTCTCTGGCATTATTTATAAGGTAGCGGATCGTGAACAACGGGATTATTGAATTAAACCGATGTCAGATCTCCCATACCGTGGCACTGGAGGAATTTGCAATTCATTGTCAATAACATAATTTTCTATTAACTCCGAAGTTTTAATATTATAAATATCTATTCCCTTGTTTACAATATATATCTTATCATCTTTTATCTGAAAACCCGAATCACCAATGCCAAGAGACCTATATTGATATAATATTTTCAAAACAGCTTCAGATATTGAAAAACTACATAAAACCGACATTTTTTGTTCTACTGTATACTGTCTGCCATTTCCATCATCTCTTCATCCATCCGAATCTGAAAGGTATCACCTCCTTCGTCAAGGACTGGTAGGCTTCCGCCACTTTTGTACTACGGCTATTTTTTTGCACAAAAAAAAGCCGCTTGTCTGATGAAAGACAAACGGCTCGTGCTGATCGCCGGTGATCTCTTTCACCAGTTTTGCAACACAACCTTATACTTG
>OGGQ01000297.1_pt1 | contig 73050 bp, 57 predicted proteins | sample 1571191 | NCBI WGS metagenome assembly OGGQ01 (sample SAMEA2582061, study PRJEB24529) | metagenome | biome: Human gut stool | place: China | collected 2011
TTAAAGGAAAAATGGTGCTGGGATGATCCCAGCACCTAGTTTGTCTACAGTCTGATGTTACACTTTTGATGAAGTGTAACATTTTTTACATTTTGCCAAATGTGTAACTTGTATTTATGAAAAAACAATTTTATACTGAAGATAGTTAAAAGAATGTCAATATAAAAGGAGTGTATAAAATGGTAAATCGTATCGTATTAAATGAAACATCTTATCACGGAGCAGGAGCAATTCAGGAGATCGCAACAGAAGTAACAAAACGTGGATTCAAAAAAGCATTTGTTTGTTCTGACCCAGATCTTGTAAAATTCGGAGTTACAAAGAAGGTAACAGATGTATTAGATAATGCAGGACTTGCATATGAAGTATATTCACAGATCAAACCAAATCCAACGATAGAAAACGTACAGACAGGAGTTGCAGCATTTAAGGCAGCAGGAGCTGATTACCTGATCGCTATTGGTGGTGGATCTTCTATGGATACAGCAAAAGCTGTTGGAATCATCATCAACAACCCAGAATTTGAAGATGTGAGAAGCTTAGAGGGAGTTGCAGATACTAAGAAACCTTGCGTACCAATTATCGCAGTTCCAACAACAGCCGGAACAGCTGCAGAAGTAACGATCAACTACGTTATCACAGACGTTGAAAAGAAACGTAAATTCGTATGTGTAGACCCTCATGATATTCCAGTGATCGCAGTGATCGACCCAGAAATGATGTCTTCTATGCCAAAAGGATTAACAGCAGCAACAGGTATGGATGCATTAACACATGCCATCGAAGGATACACAACAAAAGCAGCTTGGGAAATGACAGATATGTTCCATATCAAAGCCATCGAACTGATCTCTGACAGCTTAAGAGGAGCTGTTGAGAATACACCAGAAGGAAGAGAAGGAATGGCAATGGGACAGTACATTGCAGGAATGGGATTCTCAAATGTAGGACTTGGAATCGTACATTCTATGGCTCATGCATTAGGTGCAGTTTATGATACACCTCATGGAGTAGCGAATGCGATCTTACTTCCAACAGTTATGGAATACAATGCAGATGCAACAGGAGATAAATACAAATATATCGCGAAAGCAATGGGTGTAGAAGGTGTCGAAGATATGACACAGGAAGAATACAGAAAAGCAGCCGTTGATGCGGTTAAAAAATTATCAGCAGATGTCGGAATACCAGCAGACTTAAAAGAAATCGTGAAAGAAGAAGATATTCAGTTCTTAGCAGAATCTGCTTATGCAGATGCATGTGCACCTGGAAACCCTAAGGATGCAAGTGTTGAGGATATTATTGGATTATATAAATCTTTACTGTAATTTTGTAAATAATATTTAGGTTTCAAATAAGATTCGGTGTATTAGTTTTTTGGAGGATGTAGTTTATATGATTACTCCAATAACTAATACATCGAATTTTTTGACATTATCAATGTATTAGTGGTAACGAAATATCAAGATTATTGATTGTCTTATCTCGGGGAAATTGTTATAATAAAAAGATAGTTTAAAATACCTTCATGAAGAGAGATACAGTTATGTTAGATGCAAGAATGAAAAAAATTATAATCGAATTATCTGACAGCGAATATGTTACAGCTTCAGAACTTGCAAAGATTTTGGATTTGAATGAGAAGACCGTCAGAACAACAATAGGAAAGATGAGGGATTCTTTGGATGAATATGGGATAGAGATCGAATCTAAGACAAGAAAAGGATATCATCTATTAATTTATGATAAGGAGAAATATCAGGCTTTTATTAATAATGATGAATGGTTATCAAAGAATGATATTCCGAATAATTCAAAAGAAAGAGAAGAATGGCTGTTAGATTATTTATTAAAACAGCACAAATTTGTCCGAATTGATGATTTGAGTGAGATGTTATATGTGTCTAGGTCAACAATTACTAATGATATAAGAAATGTCGAGGATAGCTTAAAAAGTTATCATATAACGTTGATCAGACGTCCAAATTATGGATTGCATATTCAGGGTAGTGAATTTGATATTCGTAATTGTATGATATCTCAGTTTAAAGATAATAAATGGGCACAAAGATTTTCTGATAAAGAAGAAAATGAATTAAAGGAAATTTCAAAAATTCTTTTAAATAATATTCAAAATCAAAAAGTCGTTTTGTCAAAATCTATGATTCAGGAAATGACATCCTGTATTTATATTGCAAAAGTACGATATGAAGAAAATTATAAAATTACGGTTAGTAAAAATGAAGTAGTTCACAGAATTTATAAGCCGTGCATTGAGGTTGCAACTAACATAGTAGAAGAATTAAATGAAAAGTTTCATATACATCTTCTGGATTCAGAGATATATTATATAGCTATCAATATTGCCGCAAGAAGTGATTATAATGTATTAGAAGGAGAATTGGAATCTGGAGTTATTAATCAGGCAAGAAAACAGGCAACACAAATGCTTGATTGTGTTTATGATATGATGCATTTGGACATGAGACAGAATTTGTCACTGCTTTATGATCTGATCAGTTTTTTGATTCCTATGGATATTCGAATGAGGTATGGAATTATTGCAAAGAATCCATTTGCAGAAGCAACAAAGAAAAAATATTTTTTCGCATACAATGTAGCATCACAGGCAGTAATTCCATTGAAGAAAACCTATTTTCATGAAGTTCCAGAAAATGAAATTGCTTATTTGACCAGCATTTTTGCATTATTTATTGAACAGGAAAAAGATAAAAAGAAAAAATATAATATTCTGGTAATCTGCGCAACCAATATGAGTACATCAAAGCTTTTGGCATATCAGTATAAGAAAAAATTTAAGAAGTATATAGATGAAGTATATACATGCGAGATGTATAATCTGGATTCATTTGATTTCTCAAAAGTAGATTACATATTTACAACGGTAGAGATCAACAGAGTTTTGCCTAAACCAGTGTTGGGAATTTCGGCATTTTTAGAAGATGAAGAAGTGGAAAAGATCAGTTCCATTTTGAAATTTAAGTCTTCGAATACGATTGCAGATGTATATAGTGAAGAACTGTTTTATGATAATATAAAGGGAGAAACAAAGGAAGAAATCTTATTTGAGATATGTAAGAGAATTCCAGAAAAATATGGAATTCCATCGGATTTTTATGAAGGATTATTAAGAAGAGAAGAGATAACAGGAACAGATTTGGCAAAGCATGTAGCACTTCCTCATCCGTATGAAACAACATCGGATATCAGTTTTGCATGCATTTCGGTACTGGATCATCCCATCCGTTGGACAAAGCAGGATGTGCAGGTTGTTATTTTGATGGCGGTAGCAGAAGATGAGCAAAGAGATTTAACGAATTTTCTTCAATTGATTTCAGAATTTATTGCAAATGAAAGCGCTGTTTTGCAGTTGGTAGAGGAGCCGGATTTTACGACTTTTGTGAATCTGTTATCCCAGATAGAAATGTAAAAATAAATGAATAACAAAAAAGGAAATAATGAATTACGGTAATGATTGATATGTCCTTAATAGACACTTTTAGATATTGAAATGTCCGTAATGATAACGGACATTCCTGTTGTGGTGTCTGATTTTGAAACGTTGTATATTAAAAACATGTTAAAGATGTAATGTGTTTTAAATATACAACGTTTTTTATTTGAAACAAAAGGAGGTGTTGTAATGAGAGGAAAACAGATAATGACAGTCACCGGGCCAGTGAATGCGAATCTGTTAGGAACTGTGTATTCTCATGAACATTTGATTGTTCAACCACAGATTCCCGATGAAAAATATATTGCCTATACGCTAAGTGACGAAAATGCATCTGCAAAAGAAGTACAGTTATTTGCAAATGCAGGAGGGAAGACAATTGTAGAAATGACTCCGATCAATTATGGAAGAGATGTTTTGGCATATCAGAGAATTGCGGAAAAAACAGGAATTTATGTTATTTGTTGTACAGGGTTTCACAAGGAATTATTTATGCCGTCATGGTTTAAAGAAAAAAAATCCTCACAGATATATGATGAAGTTTTAAATGAGATTGAAAATGGGATAGATAAGACTTCAATACGTCCAGGCGTAATAAAAATGGGAACAAGTTTTGAAAATATCACAGATCAGGAAAGAAGAGCAGTTGAGATTGTTGCCAGACTTCATCAGGATACAGGAATTATGATCAGTACACATTGTGATAAAGGAACAATGGGGATAGAACAATTAGATTTATTAGAACATTATGGTGTATCTGCAAAGGATGTTTTGTTAGGACATATCGACAGCAAACATGATATAGATTATGCAAAGGAATTGTGCAAAAGAGGTGCAAAGATCTGTATTGATCATGTAGGAAGAAGTTTAAGTGACCATGATGCGTTCTGTGTACAATTAATCACAGAATTAATAGAAGCAGGATTTGTAGATCATGTTGTTTTATCAGGGGATATGGGAAAGACAGATTATCTTTTGTCATATGGAGGAACGCCTGGATTTGGATATATATTAACGGAATTGAAAAAAACCTTACTTCAATATATTTCAGAAGAAGATTTTTCTAAGATGTTAATAAAAAATCCACAACAATTTTTAAGTGGAAATAACGATTGAAAGAAAGGGACAGACGATGCAGTTAAAAGATATGTTATTTCCGGAATGTACATTAATTCATGTAAAAGCTGACAGAAAAGAAGATGTTATCTGGAAGCTCTATGAAAAACTGTTACAGAATGGAAAAGTTAAAGAAAATTTTTATGAGGCTGTTTTGGAGAGAGAAAGGGAATATCCAACGGGACTGAAATTTGAGAAATGGGAAGTTGCAATTCCTCATGTTTCGCCAGAATATGTACTCGAATCTACTATCGCAATCGCAGTGTTGGATGAGCCAGTAGAATTTAAACGAATGGATGATGAATCATCTGTTCATGTAAATGTAGTATTTAATATTGCATTAGGGAAAGATGGAAAACAAATAGAGATTTTGCAGGATATCATGGCAATTTTTGCAGATTCCGAAAAAATGGAACGGATTGTAAAAGCAGAATCACCAGAACAAGTTATTTCAATTATTAAAGGTTAAATTAGGAGGAAATGAAAATGAAAAAAATTATGGTATGCTGTGGGTCTTCAATGATTACTTCAACAATGGCAATCAATAAATTAAAACAGGCAATGCAGGATGCAGGAATTGATGCAAAATTTATTCAGTGTAAATTTGCAGAAGTTCAGGGAAAAGTGAAAGAAGAACGTCCAGATGTGATCGTACCAACAGGGGTGTTAAAAGATACATTAACAGATGATGTTCCAGTTGTTGTCGGGACATGTTTTGTTACAGGGGTTGGAGAAAAGGCTACAATCGATAAAATTTTAGAAATTCTAAGTAAATAAGAGAGGGGAGGAAAGTAGATATGAAATTACAGGTAGTTATTGATGCCTTGAATTGGATTTGTGGACTCGGACCAATGTGTATGATGCCGATCATCATGTTTGTTATTGGTATTTGTCTGAGAGTACAGATCAGTAAATTGATCAAATGCTGTATTACAACAGGAGTTGGATTCTGTGGGGTTAATTTAGTAATTAATGCATTTATCGCACAGGTTGGACCAAGTGTACAGAATATGGTAAAAGCATTTGGATTACATACAGACATCATGGACGTAGGATGGCCAGCACGTGCAGCTGCAACATGGGCGTATCCAATGGCTGCAGTTGTCGTATTTGTAGTATTAGGATTAAATATTTTAATGTTAGTGCTTAAGTTGACGAATTGTGTTATGGTTGATTTTTGGAGTTATAACCATTTCATTTTCTGTGCAGCAATTTGTTATTATGCATCAGGAAGTGCGATTATTGGATTGATTTGCGGGGCTGTTTGTGCAATCGTTACATTTAAACTTGCAGATTGGACACAGCCAGTTGTAGAAGAAGCATTCGGATTGCCAGGAGTATCATTCCCGACATCAAACAGTATCAGCTGGGCACCATTAGCATATTTATTAGATAAATTATACGATAAGATTCCTGGATTAAATAAGTTAAAAGCAGATCCTGAGTCAATTCAGAAAAAATTCGGAATTCTTGGAGAACCATTGATTATCGGGTTAATCTTAGGTATTGTTTTTGGAATTCTTGGTGGAAATGATGTAGCTGGAGTTATGAGTGTTGCAATGTATACAGCGGCAACGATGTTATTAACTCCAAAAATGATGCAGGTATTAATGGAAGGATTGATTCCATTTGCAGATGCAGTAAAAGAACTATTAAATAAGAAATTTGAAGGAAATAATTTCCATATTGGTATTGATGCAGCATTAACGATTGCAAATCCTAGTTGTATCGCAGTTGGTATTTTAATGGTTCCAACAACAATTGTATTAGCGATGGTGTTACCATTTAACAGATTACTTCCAATTTCAGACATTGCGTATCAGGCAATGTGGTTATCAGCATATCCTGTAGCTTTTAGTAAAGGAAATGTAGTTAGATCATATATTTCATGTGTTATTTTCACAACAATCATGTTATGGGTTGCAACAGCACTGGCGCCGGTTCATACAGCATTAGCCGTTTCTGGAGGATATGAATTAGGAAAAGCTGTTTTAGTATCTACAGAAGATGCAGGAACACATTTATTATCATATATTTTATCTTTAATTGCAGGAATTTTTTAGATAATAAATATTTAAATAGAATAGATCAGATAATCAATACAGAAAAGGAGATTATGGATGAAAATTACAGATGTTGTTGTATATGAAGTAAAACCCAGATGGATTTTTGTGAAAGTCTGCACAGATGAAGGAATTGAAGGCTGGGGTGAAATGATCTCAGGAACAAAAACAGAAACTGTTGTAGCAGGAGCCAAAGAGATGGGTGCATACTTGATGGGAAGGAATCCTTTTGAAATTGAGAGATTATGGCAGGAAATGTACAAATCTTTCTTCAGAGGTGGTCCAATCAATGGTACGATTGTATCTGGATTTGAAATGGCATTATGGGATATCAAAGGAAAATATTATGGAATTCCAATTTATGAATTTTTAGGAGGAAAAGCCAGAGATCGTATCAAAGTATATTCCTGGATTGGTGGTGATCGTCCGGATGATGTGGCAAAAGCAGCATTGGAAAGAAAGAAAATGGGATTTGATGCTGTGAAAATGAATGCAACAGAAGAATTACATTACGTTGATACATTTGACAAAGTTCAGGCTGTGGTGGACAGAGTTGCGTCAATCAGAGAGGTTTTAGGAAATGATTTTGGAATTGCAGTAGATTTTCATGGACGAGTTCATAAACCAATGGCTAAAGTGTTGGCTCATGAACTAGAACCATATAAATTAATGTTTTTTGAGGAAGTCGTTTTACCAGAAAATGAAGAAAGTTTTCAATCAATTGCCAATCAGGTATCGACGCCATTAGCGACAGGAGAACGACTGATCACACGATGGGAATACAAGCGATTGTTCCAACAAGGAGCGGTAGATATTATTCAGCCAGATGTAGCGTTATGTGGAGGGATTTTAGAAACGAAAAAAATCGTATCAATGGCAGAGGCGTATGATATGGCAGCAGCACCACATGCACCATATGGTCCAATCGCACTTGCTGCGACGTTACAAGTGGATGTTTGCTCTCCAAATGTATTTATTCAGGAGCAGAGTCTTGGAATTCATTATAATAAAGGATTTGATTTGTTAGACTTTATTAAGAACAAAGAGGTATTCCAGTATAAAGATGGATATGTGGATATTCCGAAAAAACCAGGATTGGGACTAGAGATAGACGAAGATATGGTCAAAGAGGTTTCAGCAGAAGGTCTTCATTGGACAAATCCAAAATGGAGAAATTATGATGGAACTATGGCGGAATGGTAAAATGGAGGAAATAAAATGTGTAAATTGTTAGATTATAAAATTATAGCAATTGCAAGAGGAATTGATGAAGCTCATATTATTCCAACGATTCAGGCATTGATAGATGGAGGAATCAAGGCAGTTGAACTTCCTTTAAGTCATTCATCCAAAGAATCTTATAAAGAGACTTTAAATATTATAAAGAAAACACATGATACTTTTGGTGATAAAATTTATTTAGGAGCAGGAACTGTCTTAAGTACAAAAGAAGTAGAAGATGCTGCCAGAGCTGGAGCAGAATACATGATTTCCCCGAACATGAATGTGGATGTTATCAAGAAAACAAAAGAGTTAGGTAAAGGATCTATGCCAGGGGCTTTAACAACCACAGAAGTTGTGACAGCATATGAAGCAGGAGCTGATGTTGTAAAGATTTTTCCGGCTGGAAATTTTGGTGAAAGTTATATAAAAGCATTGCAGGGACCGTGTGATTTTATTCCATATGCAGCCGTAGGTGGAGTAAATGCAGACAATATGAAATCTCTAATGGAAGCTGGATATAACATGGTAGCAGTTGGAGGTAATCTGGTAAATAAAGATCTGGTCATAAAAGAAGATTATCAGAAGATTACAGAACTTGCAAAACAATATGTACAAAACATTTAATTAATGTGATGAAAAAAGCCTATAGAATAAATTTAAAAATTATATTCTATAGGCTTTTAGCTGTTAAGCTTCAAGCCTGTTCAGCGGTTAGGCGAGAGGCCTGTGTTACTTAAGATTACGGTAAAAATATCCTGTGATTTTTAAAGGAGTGAGTTTTTTCAATACAAGAAATAATAATTTTTATTGTGGTTTTGGAATAACAGTTTGTAATAAAACAGCCACAATAAACACTAAAATTTCTGTTACAGGAAATGAGATCCAAATCCCATTTATCCCAAACATATGATTAAACAGCCACATCAAAGGCACCAATAAAATTCCCTGCCGTAAGATGTGGATCAACATACTAGACCGGATCTTCTCAATTGCCTGCTGATAAGTAGCGATCATAATAGAAAATCCACAGAAAACTAAACCGATCGACAGGATCCGCATGGCTGGAACTCCGATTTTGATCATTGATTCAGAAGCTGCAAACAGGAACAAGATCTGTTTTGGTAAAAACAGAAGCAGGCATGTTCCACCGATCATCATAACAGTTGCCGCCTGTGTGCCAAAATGAAAAGCTTCTTTTAAACGTTCTGGATGTTTGGCACTGTAGTTGAATCTCATGACAGGCAAACATCCTTGGATCAAGCCATTTACTGTCATGAAGATCATCTGTTGTACTTTGAAATAGGCGCCAAAAAAGGCAACAACAGTATCTGAATAAGCTGTTAAAAACAGATTGGTAAATGTCAGCATAAAAGATCCAAGAGCATTCATAACAAATGAAGGAAATCCATAGGAAAACAGATTCTTTAACATATGAGAATCAACATGGAATCCTTTGATCTTGATACGAACTTTCTGTTTTGTAAAAACAAGCAGAAGAAAAGCAATCACCATAGATAAAGCATATCCAAGGACAGTAGCCAGTGCAGCACCACGGATTTCCATCTTAGGGAATGGTCCGATTCCAAAGATCAGTAATGGATCGAAAACAAAGTTAAAGATAACTCCTGCGATCTGAAACCACATAGGAGTGATCATATTTCCAGTACCCTGAAAGACCTTTTGGATGGCGATATGTACCATGTTTGGAACCTGCATAAAAGCACAGACGGACATATACTGCATCGCATAGTCAAAAATAGCTGGATTGTTTGTGAATGCTGAAAAGTACGGTTTCATGATCAATAGTGCAAGGATATTGATACAGATACCGACGATCAAGGCTACCAACAATCCAAGTGTTGTTGCACAGTCAGCAAGGTCTTGTTCTTTCTCTCCAAGATAACCTGCGATCAAAACGTTGATACCGACCCCAATCCAGATGGACAGGGAGATCATAAGGGTTGTGATCGGGAAGGAAAGAGAAACTGCCGCAAGTGCATTTTCATTGATATTAGCCACGAACATGCTGTCAACAAGGTTGTAGGAATATTGCAGAAACATGGAGCACATCGGAGGAAGGGACATCTGCAATATCAGCTTTTTGATGGGAAGATAACCCATCTTGTTTTCATTTGCCATAAAAAACTCCTTTTTGTGTAGTTAAATAAAACGTCACCCCTTGAAAAATCCGACATTTTACAGTAATATTATTCTTAGTATCATTGTACACAAAAACTGTGTATATAACCATAGAAAAGGAGACATTTTGCAATGGCAAAAGATAAGAAATTAGTAGAAGCGATCACTGCGATGGAAGATGATTTTGCACAGTGGTATACAGATGTTGTTAAGAAAGCAGAATTAGCAGATTATTCAAGCGTTCGTGGATGTATGATCTTACGTCCGAATGGATATGCGATCTGGGAGAATATCCAGAAAGTTTTAGACGCCAAATTTAAAGAAACAGGTGTGGAGAATGTTGCAATGCCAATGTTTATTCCAGAAAGCCTTTTAAAGAAAGAAGAAGACCATGTTGAAGGATTTGCACCAGAAGTTGCATGGGTAACTCATGGTGGAGATAAAGAATTACAGGAACGTCTTTGTGTAAGACCTACATCTGAGACATTATTCTGTGATTTCTATTCAAAGATCATCCAGTCTCACAGAGATTTACCTAAATTATATAATCAGTGGGTATCTGTTGTACGTTGGGAAAAAACAACAAGACCATTTTTAAGAACTTCAGAGTTCTTCTGGCAGGAAGGACATACAGCACATGCGACAGAAGAAGAAGCTGAAGCAAGAACGGTACAGATGTTAAATATGTATGCGGATTTCTGTGAGCAGTATCTGGCAATTCCAGTTGTAAAAGGACAGAAGACAGAGAAAGAGAAATTTGCAGGTGCACATTCCACATATACGATTGAAGCATTAATGCACGATGGAAAAGCATTACAGTCTGGAACAAGCCATAACTTTGGTGATGGATTTGCGAAAGCATTTGATATTCAGTATACAGATAAAGATAATAAACTTCAGTATGTACATCAGACATCATGGGGAATGTCTACACGTATCATCGGAGCGATCATCATGGTTCACGGAGATGATTCAGGTCTTGTACTACCACCAAGAATCGCACCAGTACAGACAATGATCGTGCCGATCATGCAGAAGAAAGAAGGAGTGCTTGATAAAGCAGAAGAGATCAGAAAGAGACTTGCTTCTTCTTACAAAGTAAAAGTTGATGATTCTGATAAGAGCCCAGGATGGAAATTCAGTGAACAGGAAGTACGCGGAATTCCTACAAGAATCGAGATCGGACCAAAAGATATCGAGAAGAATCAGGCGGTGATCGTTCGTCGTGATACAAGAGAGAAGATCATTGTATCTTTAGATGAGATCGAGACAAAACTTGGTGAAGTATTAGAACAGATGCAGAACGATATGCTTGAGAGAGCAAAGAAACATCTGGAAGAACATACAGTAGAGGCTAGAAACTGGGATGAATTCAAAGCCCACATCGAGAAACAGGATGGTTTCGTAAAAGCAATGTGGTGTGGAGAAACAGAATGTGAAGAAGCGATCAAAGACGAGACAACAGCTACAACAAGATGTATGCCATTTGAGCAGGAACATTTAAGTGATGTATGTGTTCACTGTGGAAAACCTGCGAAGAAGATGGTTTACTTTGGAAAAGCTTACTAAGAGTATAATGATAACAATTGCCGGGGATTATGAAGATACATTTCCGGCAATTCTTCCGTTTGCGAGATACATTTGTAAGAATAGTAAATAAATATGAGAAGCAGATATAAGAACAAAGAAAAGGAGAGGTGATAGGATGAAGATCAAGATGCCCGCACAGGCAGCAAAGGTAATACAGACATTAGAACAACATGGATTTGAGGCATATATCGTTGGGGGCTGTGTCAGAGATTCCATACTAGGAAGAACTCCGGGTGACTGGGATATCACAACATCAGCTTCACCTCAGGAAGTTAAAGAAATCTTCGATCATACGGTAGATACAGGAATCGAACATGGAACAGTTACGGTTCTTATGAATCATGAACCATACGAAGTAACAACCTATCGTGTCGATGGAAAATACGAAGATCATAGACGTCCCAATGAAGTGCATTTTACAAAGTCATTAAGAGAAGATCTGTTACGAAGAGATTTCACGATCAATGCGATGGCATATAATGACAATGAGGGGATCATTGATATGTATGATGGTATGACAGACCTTAAGAATCAAACGATCCGCTGTGTTGGGGAAGCAAAGAAACGATTTGATGAAGATGCATTGAGAATTTTAAGAGCTCTAAGATTTCAGGCTCAATTAGGATTTCAAATCGAAGAAAAAACCGAAGAAGCAATTAAAAATCAGGCAAAATTTCTAAAAGATATCAGTGCTGAGCGAATTCAGGTAGAGCTTGAGAAACTGATCACATCGGCACATCCAGAAGTATTGGTCAATGCATATAAACTAGGTGTGACGAAGATCATTTTTCCAGAATTTGATATTATGATGGAAACACCGCAGAATAATCCGCATCACAAATACAATGTTGGAATCCATACGATCGAAGCAATGAAACAGATCAAAGCAGAACATATTTACCGGTGGACAATGCTGCTTCATGATGTGGGAAAACCAACGGCGAGAGTTGAAGGTCCAGATAAAGATCATTTTAAAATGCATCCGGTGATCGGAGAAGAGATGGCAAGGAAGATCCTCCGAAGATTAAAGTTTGACAACCAGACGATCAAGCAGGTAACGACTCTTGTCAGATGGCATGACCGTAGATTTGCTTCTATAGAAGAAGTCAATAAGAAAACAGTCAGACGATGGGTCAGCCAGTTAACCCCAGAGTTGTTTACAAGACTGATGGAGGTCCAGAAAGCAGATATTAGTGCACAAAGTGAATATCAGAGAGATAAGAAAGAACAGGTATTACAAGAAACAAAGAAATTATTCGAAGAAATCATCGAAGAGAAAAACTGCCTTTCCATCAAAGAATTAAAGATCAATGGAAAAGACTTGATGGATATGGGAGTTCCACAGGGAAAAGAAATCGGTCAAATTTTATCTTGGCTGTTAGATCAAGTATTAGAAGCTCCACAGTTAAATGAACGTGAAACATTAATGCAGATGGCAGAAGAAAAGAGGGATGAGAAATGATCCTGTTATGGATATTGGTCTTAATTATTGTATACATCAAGATGATCGATCCGGGAAAGAAAAGAAAACATCCGGTATTAAATGTAAAATACTATGCACACAGAGGATTTCATGGAGAAGAAGGAATTCCAGAAAATTCCATGGCAGCTTTCAAGAAAGCAAAGGGATCAGGCTATGGAATAGAATTAGATGTTCAGCTGACCAAAGACGGTGTAATGGTAGTTCACCATGACTATGATCTTAAGAGAACATGTGGAGTAAATAAAAAAATCGCTGATCTTACTTATCGTGAATTATGCAGATATCGTTTGATGGGAACGAGAGAAAGAATTCCAAGGTTTGTGGAAGTTTTAAGAGAAGTTGATGGCAAAGTACCATTATTAGTAGAATTAAAAATGGAAACATGTAACCGTAAATTATGCAAGAAAGTTGCAAAAGCTTTAGATCAATATAAAGGATTATATTGTATGGAATGTTTTCATCCGTATGCTCTGTATTGGTTTAAGAAAAACCGTCCAGAAGTGATCCGTGGACAGTTAAGTGAGCAGTTTTTGAAAGAAAAAGAAGAAGGGACGTTTACTCGCAAAATCGGTTATTTTATTGTGAAGAATTTATTGACAAATTTTATTACAAAACCAGATTTTATAGCCTATCACTATAAATACAAAGACTGTCTTCCACTCAAGATCTGCCGCAGATTTTACAAGATTCCAATTTACGGATGGACATTTCGTGACAAAAAAGCATATAAAGAGAATGAACCTTACTTTGAAGGATTTATTTTTGAAAAATTTGTGCTATAATCAAATGATAATGATGAAATACTTTTTATGATGATAAAGGAGTTTAAATCAATGAAAAAGAATGTAGTAGTGATCTTTGGAGGAGATTCCTCTGAACATGATGTTTCATGTCTGTCAGCAACAACAGTCATCAAAAACATGGACACTGAAAAATATAATGTGATTTTAGTTGGAATCACAAAAGAAGGAAGATGGTTATTAGTAGATAGTGTTAAAGATATCGAAGATGGAAGTTGGAGAGAAGGAGAAGTGAAAGCATTTATTTCTCCTGATACAACAACTCGTTCTTTAGTAATCCTTGCAGAAGGTACATATAAACTTCAGAAAGTTGATGTGATCTTCCCAGTTCTTCATGGGATGAATGGTGAAGATGGAACCGTTCAGGGATTGTTTGAATTGTCTAAAATTCCATATGTTGGATGTGGTGTATTGGCATCAGCAGTTTCAATGGATAAAGTATACACAAAGATCATCGTCGATCATATTGGAATTGATCAGGCAAAGTTTGTTCATGTCAGAGAAAGCGATTTTGAACATTTAGAAGAAGCCATGGATCGTGTGGAAAAGGAAATTCCATATCCAATCTTCGTAAAACCATCTTGTGCAGGATCTTCTAAGGGAGTTTCCAAAGCAGAGAATAGAAAAGAATTGGAAGCGGCATTATACGAAGCAGTGAAACATGACCGTAATATCCTTTGTGAGGAAACAATTGTCGGAAGAGAAGTGGAATGTGCGGTGTTAGGTGACAGAACACAGGTGAAGAGTACATGTGTTGGAGAGATCCTTGCGGCCGAAGAAGCGGCATTCTATGATTTTGATGCAAAATACAACAATGCAGAGTCTAAAACGGTTGTTGATCCAGAGATGCCAGAAGAATCTAAACGCAAGATCAAAGAAGATGCAGAAGCAATCTTTAGAGCTGTTGACGGATTTGGATTATCAAGGGTTGACTTCTTCTTAGAAGAATCAGGAAGAGTTGTATTTAACGAGATCAACACATTGCCAGGATTCACATCGATCAGTATGTATCCAATGTTATGGAAAGCCTGCGGACTTGATATTCCTGAATTACTTGATACATTGATCGATCAGGCAATGACAAGATATCGTTAGGAGGAATTTGATATGAATGCACCAATCGGGGTGTTTGATTCTGGAGTTGGCGGACTCACTGTTGCAAGAGAGATCATGCGCCAGCTCCCGGAAGAAAGTATGATATATTTTGGGGATACTGCACGTGTACCTTATGGAACGAAGTCCAAAGATACGATCGTGCGCTATTCCAGACAGATCGTCAATTTTCTGTTGAGTAAGGGTGTCAAAGCAGTGGTCATCGCCTGTAATACAGCGAGTGCGCTCGCTTTAGCTGATTTACAGGAACTTTATAATGTGCCGATCATCGGTATGGTACAGCCAGGTGCGATCGCAGCAATGAATGCGACGAAGAATAAGAATATCGGGATCATTGGGACAAATGCAACGATCAAGAGTGGACAGTATGGCCAATATTTAAGGAAACTAGATCCATCTGTAACTGTCGTTACAAAAGCATGTCCATTATTTGTTCCGCTAGTAGAAGAAGGACTGATCGATGACCGTATTACAGAAGATATGGTATCCAGATATTTAAGAGAATTTAAGCAGTATGATATTGATTCTTTGATCCTTGGATGCACGCATTATCCATTGTTGATCAATCCGATCCAGCGATTTGTAGGGGATAAGGTCACACTTGTAAACCCTGCCTATGAAGTTGCGAAGACTTTAAAGCAGATGCTCGCACAGAGAGATATGGCGGCATCAGAAGATCATACTGCGAAGTATGAATATTATGTCAGTGATATGGCGGATCAGTTTTTATCATTTGCCGACAAAGTACTTCCATGCCGTGTGGATCAGGTACAGCCGGTAGATATTGAGAATTATTAGGAAGTGAAGATAAGATGACAAAAGATATATTAATTAATATTTCAGGACTTCAGATGGATGTAGATCCAAATGATCCGATCGAGATGATGACGACAGGTGCCTATTACCTGAGAAATGGAAAACATTATATTTTATACGATGAACTTTCTGAAGATAACGAGATCGTAAAAAATGTCATAAAGATCGGACCAAAGAGTGTGGAACTTACAAGAAAAGGAGGACAGTCTTCTCATATGGTCTTTGAAGAGGGAAAAGAAAACCTCTCTTACTACGATACACCATTTGGAAGTCTTTTGATGGGGGTCAATACAAGCAATATTGACTGGATCGAAGAAGAAGAACAGATGCATCTTAAAGTGGATTATGATCTGAGTATGAACTCTGATCACGTTTCAAAATGTAAGATAGATGTGAATATCCGGCCGAATGGAGAATAAACATGAAGCAGAATGAAAAAGGTTTGATGCAGTGGGAGAAGGATTTTTTGATCTCGGTCACGATCCTGATCATTGCGACCATCATTGCACATATTTTTTTCTATCAGACAGCTCACAACATTAATGTGCCAATGATCTATACATTGGCAACTTTTTTTATCTCAAGATATACAAAAGGATATGGATGGGGAATTGTTTCCTCACTGTTAAGTGTTATTTTTATTAACTGGAGATTTACATTTCCATACTTTAAGATTAATTTCATGATTGACGGATATCCGATGACATTTCTTGGAATTTTAGTGATCGCAATCATCACGAATATGACAACAACAAGCTTAAACCGAGAGAAAGAAGCAGCTGTCAAGAGAGAGAAAGAACTTGCAAAATTAAATGAATATAACAAGCAGATCAATGAGCTTCAGATTGAGAAAGAAAAGGAGAAGATGCGCTCAAATTTATTAAGAGCGATCTCACATGATCTTAGGACTCCGCTGACTGGAATGATCGGGGCAAGTTCGACATATTTAGAAGCCAAAGACCAGCTGGATGAAGAAGCCAAAGATCAGCTTGTCATGGGAATCAAAGAAGATGCAAACTGGTTGTTAAACATGGTAGAAAACCTGCTTAGTATCACGAGGATCCAGAGCAATGGAAGTGACACACAGCCACATGTAAAGAAAGTACCGGAACCTCTCGAAGAAGTTGTAGCAGAAGCAATCCAGCGTTATCAGAAGCGATATCCAGACAGTGAATTAAAGGTAAAGATCCCAGAAGATTTTTTAATGGTTCCAATGGATCCGACTTTGATCGAGCAGGTAATTATGAACCTTTTGGAAAATGCATGGGTACATTCTGGAAGTGATGCACCTATTGAACTTGATATCAAAGAAGAAGGTAACAAAGTTGTATTCTATATCCGTGACCACGGAAATGGTATCGCACCAGAGCGCTTGGACCAGTTGTTCGACGGCTGTGCAGGTGCATTAGACCATGAAAGCCGTAAGGGCATGGGTATCGGATTAAGTATCTGTAAATCAATCGTTATGGCACATCAAGGTGATGTCTATGCAAGAAACTATGAGGATGGAGCAGAGTTTAGTTTTAGTCTGCCAATGGATGAAAAAGAATTGACGGAGGAAAAGGAACTATGACAGAGATAAAATTTAATGTATTGATTGCTGAAGATGAAGAAAATATAGGCAATTTCATATCAACGATCCTGAAAACCAATGGCTACAAACCAATCATAGCGACCACAGGAAATCAGGCGATCCAGTGTGCGGAATCATACTGTCCGGATGTGATCTTATTAGACCTTGGACTGCCGGATATGGATGGAATCGATGTGATCTCTGAGATCAGAAAATGGGCAGTTACGCCGATCATCGTGATTTCTGCAAGGAACAGAGAATCAGAGAAAGTAAAAGCACTGGATGCCGGAGCAGATGACTATATCACCAAACCATTTGGCAATCAGGAACTGCTTGCTAGAATCCGTACTGCCCTAAGACATAGAAGACAGCCAATGGGAGCAGAGACGAAGACACCAATGTATCATGCAGGTCAGTTAAAGATTGATTTTGATAAGCGAAGAGTCTTTCTTGGAGAAGAAGAAATCCGTCTTACACAGATTGAATATAAACTGGTATCCCTTCTTGCAGAGAATGCAGGAAAGGTTATTACATATGAGTCTATCATCAAAGATATCTGGGGACCTCACGCAGATACGAACAATAGGATTTTGCGAGTAAATATGGCAAATATCCGCCGCAAGATTGAGAAAAATCCAGCAGTTCCAAAGTATGTTTTTACAGAAGTCGGAGTCGGATACCGTATGCTTGAGAACGAATTAAATAGTTAAGATTGTGCTAAAAAAGATACATTCTTTGCATAAAAAATGCTAAAAATATTATTGACAAATAAAAATAAGGCGTTTATAATTCCAACCATAACAAAGGCGTTATGAGATGACACAGATCATTCTTCATAACGCCTTTTCTTTTTATCAAGAAGGATTTCTAAAAGCCTTCAATCAATTCATTGAGTAAAGACACGCGCGTTTCTCCTGAATGAAAAAACAAAAACTTTCGAAATGGGAGGACAAAGATATGACAAAAGAAATTATGAACGCAGTAAATACCCAGATCTTTGGGGTATGGTTCCTGATCGGAGCCGCATTGGTATTCTGGATGCAGGCCGGATTTGCAATGGTTGAAGCCGGATTTACAAGAGCTAAGAATGCTGGAAACATTATCATGAAAAACCTGATGGACTTCTGTATTGGTACTTGTGTATTTATTCTGATCGGTTTCAGTTTATTACTCGGGGAAGATATGATTGGATTGATTGGAAAACCTGGATTTGACATTTTTACATCTTATGCAAATTTTGACTGGTCAAGTTTTGTATTCAACTTAGTATTCTGTGCAACAACAGCAACAATCGTATCCGGAGCCATGGCAGAGAGAACAAAATTCTTATCTTACTGTATTTATTCTGCAGTAATCTCTGCACTGATCTATCCAATTGAAGCACATTGGATCTGGGGTGGTGGATGGTTATCTCAGATGGGATTCCATGATTTCGCAGGATCTTGTGCAATTCATATGGTTGGTGGATTATCCGCACTGATCGGAGCAAAATTCTTAGGACCACGTATTGGTAAATTCACAAAAGATAAAGATGGAAATATTACAAAAGTAAATGCATTCCCAGGACATAATATTCCACTTGGAGCATTAGGAGTATTTATCTTATGGCTTGGCTGGTATGGATTCAACGGTGCAGCAGCAACATCTGTTGAACAGTTAGGATCTATCTTCGTAACAACAACAATTTCACCAGCAGTCGCAACAGTTGTTTGTATGGTATTTACATGGGTAAAATATGGAAAACCTGATGTATCAATGTCATTAAATGCATCCCTTGCAGGACTTGTAGCGATCACAGCACCATGTGATGTCACAGATGCTTTTGGAGCGATCGTGATCGGAACTGTTTCTGGATTACTTGTTTGCTTTGGAGTATGGTTATTAGATTACAAATTAAGAATTGATGACCCAGTTGGAGCCGTAGCAGTTCATTTTATGAATGGTTTATGGGGAACATTAGCAACAGGATTATTTGCAACAAAAACTGCACCAGGAAGTGAGTTAAATGGACTCTTCTATGGTGGTGGATTTGGATTATTAAAGATTCAGATCATCGGTATTGTTTGTGTCTGTGCTTGGACAGCAGTGACGATCAGTTTAACATTTGTGGTCATTAAAGCAACGATCGGTCTTCGTGTAACAGAAGAAGAAGAGATCATCGGTCTGGATGGACCAGAACATGGTTTAACATCAGCATATGCTGGATTCAGTATGATGGATATTTCTAACACAATGATCATGGAAGAAAACGCAAATACTGTTCTTGGAGAGGAAGATTACGAAAGAGCTTCTAAAGTACAGAAAGCAGCAGCTGTACAGGTCAGCAAAGCTCCAGATCTTGTACCTACAGGAATGTACAAAGTTGTTATTATCGCAAAATTAACAAGATACGACAAGTTAAGAAAAGCAATGAACGATGTTGGTGTAACTGGTATGACAGTCACTCAGGTTATGGGCTGTGGTATCCAGAAAGGTGCCGGAGAACGTTACAGAGGTGCTGAAGTCGATGCAACATTACTTCCAAAAGTTAAAGTTGAAGTTATCGTAGGAAATATCCCAGTAGAAAACATCATTGAAGCTGCGAAGAAAGCTCTTTACACAGGTCATATCGGAGATGGTAAAATCTTTGTATACAACGTAGATAAAGTTATTAAAATCCGTACAGGAGAAGAAAATCTTGCAGCATTAGCAGACGTTGAATAAGAATTAAATTTAAATTTTTGTAAGTTGGTCAACTGTAGATTTCGAGTATATGATAAAAAATAAATAAACGATTGGAAGCGCAGCTAGAGAATTTTACTCACGTTTTTTACAGATCGCTGATCCGCCGGCTTTCCTTGCGTAACTCGCCTTCAAGGGTATTCAAAACAGAAACTCTTTGAGGCTCAGACAACGCACCAAGCCGGCTGCGAATCCGTAAAAAACGTGGCAAAATTCTAATGCTGCGCTTCCGATCGTTTATTTATTTTTTATCATATACCAGAAGTCTAAAGTGTGGACAATTACAAGATTGAAAAATTCAAGTGGGAGTCCGAACGCAAGTGGGTTGCAGACACAGGATCTCTTTTTATAATATTCCACCAATAATTTCCGTCATTCAAATCACAATTGTCTTGATAAAAATACATAAATAAATCTTGCATTTTAAAACACCTTTTGTTACTATAAACGTGACGAAGGAGTCAAAGCATAAAGAAAAGTGTGCTTTGGCTCCTTTTTTATTAGCTAGAATTAGTTAATAAAAACATTCTCTCGAGAGATTTTCAATAATGTCAGAACCAGCTACTCTGACGAGCATAGAAGCATAGTTGAAAATGAGAATGGAGGAATATACTATGAACGCAGGAGATACAGCATTTATTCTGCTATGTGCAGCATTTGTATTTATTATGACACCAGGCCTTGCATTTTTCTATGGAGGAATGGTACGAAGGAAAAACGTTGGGAACACGATGATGCAGTGTGTATTTATCATGGGAGTTTCCGTGATCATGTGGGTACTTGTTGGATATGCACTATCTTTCGGTGGAAACCATGCAGGGATCATTGGAGGAGCAAAATGGTTTGGCTTTAACGGAGTTGGAATGAAACCAGGACCATATGCAGATACGATTCCAAACCTTGCATTTGCAGCATTTCAGATGATGTTTGCAATGATCACACCAGCACTGATCACAGGATCTGTTGCAGGAAGAATGAAATTTAAAGCATTAGTTCTTTTTATTATCTTATGGTCATTGATCGTGTACTACCCAATGGCACATATGGTATGGGGAGAAGGAGGATTTTTAGCAGAGATCGGGTCTGTCGATTTCGCAGGAGGAAATGTCGTTCATATCACATCAGGGGTCAGCGGTCTGATATTAGCTTTAACACTTGGAAAACGTCGTGGATATGACCAGGGAGTCTACCACGTACATAATACACCATTTGTATTTTTAGGAGCTGCACTGTTATGGTTTGGATGGTACGGATTCAATGCAGGAAGTGCTCTTGCAGCAAATGGACTTGCAGCACATGCATTTATGACAACATCTGTTTCAGCAGCCGCAGGACTTGTATCATGGATGCTGATCGAAGTATTTTCAGAAGGAAAAACAACTTTAGTTGGAGCTTCCACAGGATTAGTGATCGGATTAGTAGCGATCACACCGGGAGCCGGATTTGTTCCAATGTGGGCAGCAGTGATCTGTGGATTATTAGTAAGCCCAATCTGCTATTTCGGTGTAAAACTGATCAAAGGAAAATTAAAGATTGATGATGCATTGGATGCATTTGGATGTCACGGAATCGGTGGTATCTGGGGTGGTATTGCAACAGGATTATTTGGAATGACATCCATCAATGGAGTCGCAAAATGGAATGGATTAGTGTTTGGAGAAACAAGATTGTTTGTAGCACAGATCATAGGGATTCTTGTATCTATCGCAGTTGCAGTAGTCGGAAGCCTGATCTGTATCGCGATTGTCCGTATCTTTACTCCATTAAGAGTTGAAGAAAGAGCCGAGAAAGTCGGATTGGATGTATCAGAACACGGAGAGAATGCTTACCCAAGTTTTAATGGTTTAGATTAAAAGAGGTGAAAATATATGTTGATCAAAATTAATGCAATCGTTCGAGAAGAGAAATTCGAAGATGTCAAAGAAGCTTTAAATAAAATCGGAGTTAATGGAATTACAGTATCACAGGTTATGGGATGCGGAGCACAGAAAGGTTTTACAGAAGTTATCCGTGGAACAAAAGTTGATATGATGATGCGTCCAAAGATTAAATTTGAGATCGTTGTATCTTCTGAAGAATGGGAAAGAAAAACGATCGAAGCTATTCAGAAATCCGCATTTACAGGAGAAGTTGGTGACGGGAAGATATTCAGTTACGAAGTAAGGAATGTAGTTAAGATCCGTACCGGAGAACGTGATGTAGATGCATTACAGGATTAGTTCTTAAAATATCTACTATTATATAGAAGAAACAGGTGATTTTTGTGGAAAAAAATAAAAATCACCTGTTTTATTGTGTATAAAATTATAAAATATAATAAGAAAGATTCATTTCTTGTAATGTGATAAAATTCGTGATAAGATGATAGCCAATCAGAGAAATAATTTTGACATTAGGAAGAGAAACATATTATATAGAAGAAAGAAGACAAGGAAAGAATGAAATTAGTAACACTAGTATCAAATAATGTAGGAGTTGATACGTATCTGGAATTAAGAAAAGCGGTCAACTTTAAACCATTATCAAGAACACAGGCGAGGAAAGCCTTAGACAACAGTTTGTATATCGTCTGCGCATACATTGATGCCAAGATCGTTGGAATGGGACGACTTGTAGGTGACGGGGCGGTCATTTGTTACATTCAGGATTTAATGATTCATCCAGATTATCAGCATTATGGAATCGGAAGTGCAATCATAGAAGATCTGATCGAGTATGTAGAGAATCTTTGTGAAGAAGGAACCGAGATCATGTTGGATCTGATGTGTGCGATCGGAAGAGAACCATTTTATCACAAACATGAATTTATTTCTCGTCCAACGGACAAATTAGGACCTGGAATGATTCGCTACATTAGAAAGTAGAGGAAAAAATATGGAAGATAAGAGATACGATCCGTATACTGGATACGAGATTAAAGATGAAGATCCAACACAAGAATATCATACACAAGATGATGATCCATATAGACGATATCGTTACGAAGATGATCACATAGAACAACCACAGCAGGAGCAGACAAGTGGAATTGCGATCGCAACAATGATCCTTGGAATCATAGCAGTTGTATGCATGGTCAGTTGTTGCTGCACGCCAATCGCAATTATCACTGGGATTGCAGCGGTCATTTGTTTTGCGGTGACACCAAAAGTCAGAGGAACAAGAGGAAATAAGGCGAAAGCAGGATTGATCTGTGGGATTATAGGCATCATTGGTTCTGTGATCTTGATCACAGTTTTTGTTGTGAATATTTTGCTTAGTTCGGATTTTCAGAATGAAATGAAAGAATTTAATACACATTATGATACATATATCGATGAAAATGATGACTCTATATAAGATTATAAGAAGTATGCCGTGTTTCTTTAAGGAAGTAACACATTTTTACTGCCCGGCATGCGGCGGGACAAGAAGTGTGATCGCACTGCTGCATTTGGATATTGAGAGAGCATTTTTATGTAATCCGACCGTTGTATATACCGGGATTATGTTTCTATGGTGTATTGCAGGATGGATGGTAAAGAAACTGACAGCCAGAGAGATGAAGAGCATGAAGCCGAGATTGTGGATGTTGATTTTGGGAGTGTGTATTTTCTTTGGATATGCGGTGATCAGAAATATACTGGTGTACCAGTTTGGATATGATTATTTGGGAGACCTCATTCATTACACAAAATTTAATTAAATATTTGTCACAGATCAAAAGTGCCATCTTTTTTGTAACAGAAAAAGATGGCACTTTTTAATGCTGCCAAAGTAAAAGGTCTATTGCTTGTACTTGTATAAGAACACATCGTATAATAAACATAAAGAAAGAGGTGTCATATGAAAGAATGGAAGGAATATTTATTTAAAGTCAATGGATTTGAAATGACAGCGGTCTATAACGAAGACACGATCCAGAAAGTTTTTCTTCCTTTATTAAAACAATTACAGCAGTTACAAAAGGGAAAAAAGGAACGGATCATTGTATTTATGGCAGCACCGCCGGCCGTTGGAAAGACAACATTATGTGAGTTTTTGGAATATTTATCAAAACAAGATCAAGAGTTTACAGACATTCAAGCATTAGGATTAGATGGATTTCATTATCACTCTGATTACATTAATTCTCATGATGCGATCGTGCTTGGAGAAAAAGTTCCAATGAAGCAGGTAAAAGGATGTCCGGAAACATATGACACAGAAAAATTAAGACAGAAACTTGAAAAGATAAAAATAGAAGATATTTTATGGCCGATTTATGATAGAAATCTTCACGACGTTGTGGAAAATCAGATTAAAGTTACCAAAGATATCATTTTGATCGAAGGGAACTGGTTACTATTAAAACAAGAACCATGGAAATCCATGCAGCAATACGCAGACTATAAAATCTTGATCCTGGCAGAGGAAGAGATGTTGAAAGAACGTCTGATCTCAAGAAAGGAAAAAGGAGGTCTCACAAGAGAAGAAGCTGTGGCATGGTATCAAAACAGTGACAGTAAAAATGTAAAAAGAGTTTTAAAAGATTCTTTAAAAGGAAATCTGTTATTAAAAGTAGAAGAAGATAACGATTACATCAAAATGTAATGTAGAGGCAGGAGGTACAAGAATATGAAAGCAACAGCAGCAGTACTATCAGGAAAAAATGAAGTCTATGTAAAAGAAGTAGATCTTCCAGAAATCGGAGAAGAGGAATTACTCGTAAAAGTTGTGTCAAACAGTGTATGTCTTTCCACATACAAAGCAGCGATCCGAGGTGGAGATCATAAACGAGTTCCAGATGATGTCAGCAAAGAACATCCAGTGATCACAGGACACGAGTTCGGTGGTTATATCGTTAAAGTCGGAGAGAAATTGAAAGACCAGTTTGAAGTTGGAGAGAAATTTGTTCTTCAGCCAGCAATGGGACTTCCAAGTGGATATTCCGCAGGATACAGTTATGAATATTATGGAGGAAATGCAACATACTGTATTATTCCAAAAGTATCCATTGATCTTGGTTGTGTTCTCCCATATAAAGGTAATTATTTTGCCAATGCATCTTTAGCAGAACCGATGTCATGTATCATTGGAGCATTCCATGCGACATATCATACAACACCATATGTTTATGAACATCAGATGGGATTAAAAGACGGCGGAAGTGTAGCGCTTCTTGGATGTGCCGGACCAATGGGATTAGGAGCGATCGACTATGCAGTGCATGGACCATATAATTCCAAACGAGTGGTTGTTGTAGATATTGATGAAGCCAGACTGGAAAGAGCAAAACTATTGATTAATCCTGAAGATGCAGCAAAAAATGGGGTGGAATTAATCTACGTTAATACAAAAGACAATGATCATGCAGTCGAAGATCTTAAAAACTTAAATGACGGAAAAGGATATAATGAAACTTTCGTATTTGCACCAGTCAAACCATTGATCGAGATGGCAGACCATCTCCTTGGAAATGATGGATGTCTAAATTTCTTTGCAGGACCAACAGATAACGAATTTAGTGCAAACTTTAACTTTTATAATGTACATTATGAATCAACACATATTTGCGGAACATCTGGAGGATCTACCGGAGATATGTTAGAATCTTTAAAATTATCCGAAGAAGGAAAAATCAATCCATCTTATATGATCACACATATCGGAGGAATCAATGCAGCACCAGATACGATTTTAAACCTTCCAAAAATTCCAGGTGGTAAGAAATTAATTTACCCTCATATTAAGATGGAACTAACAGCAATTGAAGATTTTGAAAAGTTAGGAAAAGATAATGAAATGTTTGCAGAACTTGCTAGAATCTGCAAAAAGAATCATAATGTATGGTGTGAAGAAGCAGAGAAATATCTCTTAAAGACAATGGCACTAGAAAAATAACAAAGGAGTAAGAAGTGGAATTTACACCAAGATTAATGCAGATTCTTTTTCTATTATTGAATGCAGACAAGCCAATCCCGGCAGCGAAACTTGCCGAACAGTTACAGATCAGCAAACGAACGATCTTTCGGGAACTGGATCATATTGACTCTTCATTAGAAAAATGTGGGTTGAAATTGGAGAGAAAATCCCGAACAGGATTTGAATTAACAGGTGATCTACAAGACAAACAAAGATTGTTGACAGAATTACAGAAAAGTGATCATTTTGATCCAAGAAACAGGGAAGAGCGTCAGCAAAAATTAATTCTTGCGATGATGCAAGAGGATGAACTGCAGAAATTATTTTATTATGCGGATATGCTGCAAGTAAGTGAACCAACGGTAAGTAAGGATTTGGAATCATTGGAAGAATGGTTTCAAAGACAGAATATTTTATTATTAAGAAGAGCTGGATTTGGTGTAGGGCTTGTATATAAGGAAGAAGATTATCGAAAAGCATTGCTTGCTTATGCAAGTAAGTATCAAGATCAAAGTTTTATAGAAACAGATATTTATGATAAGATCAAATATTTTGTAAAAGCAACAGGGAAAGATATCATAGATAAATTGACAGGATATTCAGTAAAGAATTTTCTTCTTTACACAGCAATTAGTATCCAAAGGATCAAACAGCATAAATATATATCAGAATTACTGAAAGCCAATGAGATTCAGCATCCAAAAAATTATGAATTTATTTATAATCTTGCAGTGATCATGGAAAAAGAATTTAAGATATGTATAGGGAAAAATGAAGTTTATGCACTATATATTTTTCTTCAGGGATGTAAGTATCAATATATACAAAGAGAGGGCGAATGTATCTGTGTAGGAAATGAACAGATCAATATCAAAGACATGATCTATGAGATGGCGAATGCCTTCGATCCAGTGGCAGCCTATGAATTAAAAGATGATGCAGATTTTATGGAAGGAATGATCGCTCACTTACAGCCAACGATCACAAGGCTGGTTCATAGAATTCCGATTAAAAATCCATTGTTGGAACAAACAAGACAAGGTTATCCAGAGATATTTGAGAAAGCAAAGGATGCAGCGAAAGTTATGGAACGTGTTTTATCATGCAGAATGCCAGAAGATGAAGTTGGTTTTTTGACACTGCATTTTGGAGGGGCGATGATGCGGTTAGATCACAAAAGAAGAAATCGCCAGATTGTTAATATTGGAATTGTATGCTCCAATGGAATTGGAATTTCAATTTTATTATCATCAAAGTTAAGACATCATTTTGGAGATCAGATCAGAACAGAAGTTGTGGAGACAAGACATATAAAAAATACAGATGTAGATTTCTTGATTTCCACATTTCCAATTGATTCCAAACAAGAAAGTATTTGTGTAGATCCGATGCTTTCTGAAGATGATTTAAATAAGATTTCTGAAAAAATAGAATTTTTTGCATGGAAAGAAAAAAAAGAAAAGCCGCAAAAGAACAATGTAAATGTATATGAGGCAACATTGATCACAAATGAGATCAACTCTATCATCAAAGGATTTTGTTTTAGATATTTACCAGAAAATATTTCATTTACAGAAGCACTTTTGAAGATTAGTGATCATTTTACTGAAGATACGAACAAAAAAGAACAATTATATAAAGATTTTTCCGAGAGAGAAGCATTGTCAACGCAGGTGATCGAGGAATTTGGAATAGTCTTCTTACATGCGAGAACAGCTGTGATCGAACAATCACAATTCATTGTAGTACTTCCAGAAGGAGATCATTTCAAAGATTCATACTTTAAAAAGACAAGGGCGATCATTGTCATGTTGATTCCAGAAGATGATGAAAGAAGAACACTTGCAGTTTCAAGCATCAGTAATGAAATGTTTGAAGATGAAGAATTCTTGGAAGAAATAAAGCGTGGACAAGAAGAAATCGTATTTCCAAAAATCAAAAATATTTTGGAAGATTATTTTAATGAGTATTTAAGAAGTGTGTATAACAGGGAGGGATAAGAATGTTAAGTGAGTTAATCGGAGAAAGAATCGCTTTTAGAGATATGATGAACAGTTGGGAAGAAGCGATCAAAGTGGCAGCGGGACCATTGTTGAAAGAAGGATTTATCAAACAGGAATATATGGATGCGATGATCCAGAATGTCCACGTAAATGGGGCATATATGATTATTGTTCCAGGGTTTGCTATGCCACATGCAAGACCAGAATGTGGAGCAGTTAAGACAGGGATGTCTATCTTGCATTTAAAAGAACCTGTTGAATTTCCAGAAGAACAGAAAGTGCAAGTTTTATTAGCATTAGCGGCTGCAGATGCAAATGTACATTTAGATGCTATGGCAGATCTTGCAGAAATTTTAATTAATGATGACAAGATGGAACGATTATTTGGTGCAAAAGAGGCATCACAGATCAAAGAAGTATTTGAGTAGTGTAATTTATTAATTTATAAAGGTATTTAAGGTGTCCGGAAACCTTGTATACGCAGAAATGATCGATCGAAAAATAAATAAGAAAATAAGAAAAGAGTGACCAATTTTGGGTCAGGAGGTAATTTATGAAGCAAAAAAGTTTAAGAGCCAGAATGCAGGCGTTTGGTGGATTTCTGACAGCAATGGTAATTCCGAACATGGGGGCATTTATTGCATGGGGATTTTTAACAGCATTATTTATTGATACAGGATGGATGCCAAACAAGGCATTTTCTCAGATCGTATCTCCAATGTCAAAATATTTATTACCAATGTTAATTTCTTTCATGGGAGGTAAATTAGTTGGCGGTGATCGTGGAGGGGTAGCAGGAACAATAGGGACGATTGGATTGATCATCGGAGCAGATATTCCAATGTTCCTTGGAGCGATGATCATGGGACCATTAAGTGCGTGGGTGATTAAAAAATTTGATGAATTTATTGAAGATAAAGCACCAGCAGGATTTGAAATGATCATCAATAATTTCTCACTTGGAATTATCGGGCTGATCTTATGTTTATTATCATATTCATTTATCGGACCAGCAATTGTACAGGCAAATAATTTTTTGACGACAGTGATTCAGGCAATTGTAAAAACAGGAGCATTACCAGCATTAGCGATTTTAAATGAACCAGCAAAAGTATTATTTTTAAATAACGTAATCGACCAAGGAATTTATTATCCATTAGGAATGCAGCAGTCGTTAGCAGTTGGGAAGTCTATTTTCTTTATGGTAGCATCAAACCCAGGGGCAGGACTCGGATTATTATTAGCATATTCTGTTTTTGGGAAAGGACAGGCAAAGAAAACAGCACCGGGAGCGATCATTATTCACTTCTTCGGTGGAATTCATGAGATTTACTTTCCATATGTATTAATGAAACCAATCACAATTCTTGGAATGATCGCAGGATCAGCCAGTGGTATCGTTACATTTAGTTTATTTAATGTCGGACTGGTTGCAGGACCAAGTCCAGGATCTATTTTCTCTTATCTTGCATTAACACCAAAAGGAAATTTTGTTGGAGTGATCGCAGGAGTTCTTGTAGCGACAGTGGTGAGTTTTGTCATAAATGGATTACTGATCAGAGCATCAAAAGATGTGGATGATGAAGAACTGATGAAATCTCAGGAAAAATCCAAAGCTATGAAACAAGAAGGAAAAGACATTTTAGAAGGAGCAAAAGAACAGGTAACAGCTTCTACAGAAGATATCAATAAAGTTGTATTTGCATGTGATGCAGGACTTGGAAGCAGCGCAATGGGGGCGACTTCTTTCAGAAAAAGACTTGAAAAAGCAGGAATTAAGATGGATGTAAAGAACTATGCTATTGAAAAAGTGCCTCAAGATGTTAATGTTATTGTTACACATGAGAATCTTCTGGAAAGAGCAGAGGCAGCAAATCCAGGAATCCGTATTGTAACAATTCAAAATTTCTTGAAGGACCAGAATATTGAAGATCTCTATGAAGAAATTGTTCAAAAAAAACAGAAATAATACATGAAAATTAGTCAATACTCAGAACTTGCAACCCACGTATAAATAGAGTATAATAAACTAGATGTGAAAAAGTTAACGAATTATATGGAGGACAAACTATGTTAGTATCAGCAAAAGAAATGTTAAATAAGGCAAAAGCCGGACATTACGCAGTTGGACAGTTCAACATCAACAACTTAGAGTGGACAAAATCCATTTTATTAGCAGCAGAAGAAACAAGATCTCCAGTGATCCTTGGTGTTTCTGAAGGAGCAGGAAAATATATGACAGGATATAAAACTGTTGTAGGAATGGTTAACGGAATGTTAGAAGAATTAAACATTTCTGTACCAGTAGCTCTTCACTTAGACCATGGTTCTTACGAAGGATGCTACAAATGTATCGAAGCTGGATTCTCTTCTATCATGTTTGATGGATCTCACTATCCAATCGAAGAAAATGTTGAAAAAACAAAAGAACTTGTAAAAGTTGCAACAGGAAAAGGAATGTCTGTCGAAGCTGAAGTTGGATCTATCGGTGGAGAAGAAGACGGAGTTATCGGTAAAGGTGAATGTGCAGATCCAGAAGAATGTAAAGCAGTTGCAGATCTTGGAGTAACAATGCTTGCAGCAGGAATCGGAAACATCCACGGAAAATACCCAGAAAACTGGGAAGGATTAAGCTTCGATACATTAGATGCGATCCAGCAGTTAACAGGAGATATGCCATTAGTATTACACGGTGGTACAGGAATTCCTGATGACATGATCAAAAAAGCAATCTCTCTTGGAGTAGCTAAGATCAATGTTAATACAGAATGCCAGCTTGCATTTGCTGACGCTACACGTAAATATATCGAAGCAGGAAAAGACCTTGAAGGAAAAGGTTTCGACCCTCGTAAATTATTAGCACCAGGTGCTGAAGCTATCAAAGATATGGTAATCACAAAGATCAAATTATTCGGATCTGAAGGAAAAGCTGACGAATAAGATTTATCATTTCTTAATGAAATTGAATATTGATAATGTAAGAACTCCACAGCGTATGCTGTGGAGTTCTTTATTAATCTTCAGTTTTATCAGGTGAGATGTAGATTTTGTAGATTTCTTCAGTTGTTAGATTAATATTCTGCGAAATGCATTCGTAAAGTGATTGAATGTTGTCAGGTTCTTCTTCCAGTTCGTCAGAAATTTGAATGAAAGATTTTGATTTCTGGATTTTCTTTTTTATTAGTTGAATTAATCGGAAGGTTTCTCCTTCAGCACGTCCTTCGGCTAGCCCTTCAGCACGTGCTTTTCGCTTCTCAAGAATCTTTTCTTCCCATTCCTGCATATATTTCACTCCAATCTCTTCGCTGGATTTCACAATATTGACGTGATTCTTAATTTCCTGAAGGCGTGAAGTAGAGCAAGATATTTCTTCAGTAGTATGTTCCATATAGTAAAGAAGCTCCTTTAATTCAGGACTAATATCTTCTGAATTTTTACCATGCGTATTTAGAAAAATTCGCGTAGCACCATCTTCTAATGGCTGACCAGTTTCAGCACAAGTCATTTGAAAAGTATATTGATATAATCCTCTTCCAAACAGATCGAAAGGTGCAATGATAATAGAATAACAGTCTTTCATATTCGAAAAATCTACTTCTCCAGGATCTAATAATTTGGAGTCAATCAGAGCCTGATAAAAACGACTTCTATGAGGAAGATTTTTCGTATTTTCTTTTTGAGCTTCTACATTATAAACAGCATCGGTTTCATCCTCTGCCCATACGTCAAGTCGCACTTGCCGTTTTAGAGGCGAAGTTCGATTTTCATGTTCAGATTGTGGACGGCCTTTGATGGAGATATCTTCTCCAAGAATAATAGATAATATATTCTCAAATGTCTTAGGATCCTCCATAACTTCAGCAAATAAAAAGCGGTCAAGTAAAGTTAAATCTTGCAGCGATTTTTTATTTTTACTCATAAGTTTCTCCTTTCATTGTATTAGAAAATACAGAGAGTGGCAAGCACTATTAGATAAGAAAATAAATTAATTGATACATAAACTCATGATATGATAAATATTTGATTGGCAAACAGACGAAAGAAGAAACTCTAACATACTGTAAAATATTTACATGGAATATATTAACAATTATAATGAAAAATGTCAATATAAAAATATAAGGATTCATAATAAACTCAAGAAAAATTCTCATAATGTCAAGGAAACCTTGACATTCTTTTTTAATTCGACTATAGTAGTCCTAGATAGGAACACGAGGTGAAAGTGATGGATAATGTAGAGCGTCTGATGGAATTTGGACTCACAAGACACGAAGCCAGTCTTTACATTTTACTGACACTGGAAGGAAGCCTTAACGGATACGAGGCAGCCAAACAAAGCGGGATTTCAAGATCGAACGCTTACAATGCACTGGCAGGCTTGGTAGACAAAGGCGCAGCCTATATACAAGAGGAAGATACAGTTCGTTACACGCCGGTAGCGATCGAAGAATTCTGCAGTAATAAGATTCGTCATTTAGAACAGAAGAAGACAGAGCTGATCGCGGAACTTCCGGGCAAACGCAAGAACGAAGGCGGATACCTGACGATCAAAGGCGAAGAACATATTTGCGATAAGATCATAGATATGTTGCTTTGTGCAGAAGAGCGTGCGTATATCTCTGTATACAATGAACGACTGGAGATGTTTCGGGAATACTTAGAGAAGATGGTAAGTGAAGGAAAGAAAGTCGTGATCATAACGAATGAACCATTTGATTTACAAGGAGCAACTGTTTATCTGACAGAATGTAAGAAAGAACAGATCCGATTGATCACGGATTCCAAAGACGTTTTAACAGGCGCGATCACAAATCGTTACGAAGCAACTAGCCTGTATTCCAGTAACAATAATCTGGTGGAAGTATTTAAAGATGCACTGGCCAATGAAATACAACTATTAAAAATGAAATAAATATACAAAAAGTATAGAAGAAAGGAACCAAACACCATGGCAAAAGTACCATTTGTAACAAAAGAACAGTTAGATGAGATCGTAAAAAAATATCCAACACCATTTCATTTATATGATGAAAAAGGAATCCGTGAAACAGCAAGAGGATTATACAAAGCATTTTCATGGAATAAAGGATTTAAAGAATATTTTGCTGTAAAAGCGACACCAAATCCAACAATCTTAAAGATTTTAAAAGAAGAAGGATGCGGAACAGACTGCTCATCTTTAACAGAACTTATGATGTCAGATCGTTGTGGATTCGATGGAAGCGAGATCATGTTCTCTTCTAACGATACACCAGCAGAAGAATTTATTCTGGCAAAACAGTTAGGTGCAACGATCAACTTAGATGACATTACACATATCGAATTCTTAAAAGAATGTGCCGGAATCCCAGAAAAGATTTCCTGCCGTTACAATCCAGGTGGAGTTTTCGCATTAGGAACAGATATCATGGATAACCCAGGAGATGCAAAATACGGAATGACAACAGAACAGATCTTTGAAGCTTTCAAACAGTTAAAAGAGCTCGGTGTCAAAGAATTCGGAATCCATTCTTTCCTTGCAAGTAACACAGTTACAAATGAATACTATCCAACACTTGCAAAACAGTTATTTGAATTAGCAGTTAAATTAAAAGAAGAAGTTGGAGTTCATATCGGATTTATCAACTTATCTGGTGGAGTCGGAATCCCTTACCTTCCAGATCAGGAAGGTAATGACATCGCTGTCATTGGTGAAGGTGTACACAAAGTATATGACGAAGTATTAGTACCAGCCGGAATGGGAGATGTGAAGATCTTTACCGAACTTGGACGTTACATGCTTGCACCAAACGGACATTTAGTAACAAAAGCAATCCATGAAAAACATACACATAAAGAATACATTGGTGTTGATGCATGTGCAGTCAACTTAATGAGACCTGCAATGTATGGGGCGTACCATCACATCACAGTTATGGGTAAAGAAAACGAACCAGCAGATCATGTATATGATATCACAGGATCTCTTTGTGAAAATAACGATAAATTTGCGATCGACCGTAAATTACCAAAGATCGACATGGGAGATCTGTTAGTGATTCATGATACAGGAGCACACGGATTTGCAATGGGATATAACTATAATGGTAAATTAAAATCGGCAGAAATCTTATTAAAAGAGGATGGAACAACAGAAATGATCCGTCGCGCAGAAACACCAGAAGATTATTTTGCAACGATCAAAGGATTTAATTTCTAAGAAAAATTAACAGATTAATATGAGATGTTCCAAAGCAGGGCAAGTATAGGAAATTCTATACTTGCCTTTTTCATATATTACGAGTAAATTATATACAAGAAACAAAATGATACACGGCAAAACAGCATTTCAAAAGACGAAAGGCATTTATAGACAGGAGAAATCACATGAATTTATTTGACATCGTAGGACCAGTGATGGTCGGACCGTCGAGCTCTCATACAGCAGGTGCTGTAAGGATCGGACAGGTATCAAGGCACCTGCTCGGAGAATCGGTAAAAGAAGCTAAAATACTATTACATGGATCATTTCTTGCAACAGGAAAAGGACATGGTACAGACAAAGCATTAGTGGCAGGCTTACTTGGCATGGCAGCCGATGACATTCGGATTCCAGACAGTTTTGACATTGCAAAAGAATCAGGAGTGAAATTTGAGATTGGAAAGATTCAATTAAAAAATGCACATCCAAACAGTGTAAAATTATTACTTGTCGGAGAATCAGGAAGAAATCTTGAGATTGTAGCCTGTTCCTTAGGCGGTGGACGAATTAAGATCTGCACGATTGATGGACTGGAAGCAAACTTTAGCGGGGAGTATACAACATTAGTCGTACACAATGACGACCAGCCAGGACATGTAGCAGAAGTAACATCAATGCTTGCTCATAAATCAGTTAATATCGCAACGATGCAATTATACCGTGATCACAGAGGTGGAAGTGCAGTCATGGTCATTGAATGTGACAAAGAAATACCAGAAGAAGGTCTGAACTTTTTGGAACGTCTGGAAGGAATCCAGAAAGTTACATATCTTGCTAAGATGAAGGAGGACTAGAGTATGGGTTTTGTATCCGTGGAAGAGATAGAAACAAGAGCAAAAGAACAGGAATGTCAATTATGGGAAGCAATTTTACATGATGATATGACAGAACGACAGGTAGACCGCTTAGAGTCTATCGGGAAAATGAGCAGTATGTATCTTGCAATGAAAGAAGCCAATGAAAGTTACGATAAAGACTTAAAGTCACAAAGCGGTCTTTCTGGCGGCGACGGTGAAAAGATGATGGAAGAGGTTAGAAAAATGCAGAATCTGACCGGTGAATTTGTCGGGACCGTCATGGCAAATGCTTTAAAAATGGGCGAATCAAATGCCTGTATGAAACGTATCGTAGCAGCACCGACAGCCGGAGCATGTGGGGTGCTTCCAGCAGTATTGATCACATATGAACAATTTCATAAAGTACCAGAAGCAAAGATGCTAGAAGGAATGTATATTGCGGCAGGAGTCGGACAAGTTATCGCAGAACGTGCCTGTATCGCAGGGGCACAAGGAGGATGTCAGGCAGAGATCGGTTCTGCCTCCTGTATGGCAGCAACAGCTATTACGTACATTCGTGGCGGTAGCACAAAGCAGATCTTTGATGCAGGAGCATTTGCCTTGAAATCATTATTGGGATTGGTATGTGATCCATTAGGTGGTTTGGTAGAAGTACCATGTATCAAGAGAAATGTCATTGGATCTGTCAATGCGATCACAGCCTCAGATATGGCAATGGCAGGCATTGAAAGCAAGGTTCCATTGGATGAAGTGATCGATGCAATGGCAGAAGTCGGAGACCTCTTGCCATGTTCTTTAAAGGAAACCAGTCAGGCAGGTCTTGCCCAGACAGAAACAGGCAAAAAATACATGCCGGAATCATAAAATATTTGTAAGTAAAGGAAGGAAAGCAATGATAGAAGTATGTTGTGGAAGCTTCGAAGATGCCATGATGGCAAGCGAATGCGGAATCAAAAGAGTAGAATTAAACAGTGCATTAAGTTTAGGTGGATTAACACCATCTTTAGGAAGCTTGATCATGATCAAACAATACAGCGATATTGAGATCGTATCTATGGTAAGAGCCAGAGCAGGGGGATTCTGCTATACAAATTACCAGTATGAACAGATGCTTGAGAATCTTAAGCTACTATTAGCATATGGGACAGATGGAGTATCTTTCGGTTTCTTAAATGAAGACCGAACAATCGATAAGAACCGTTGTCAGGAATTCTTGGAAAATGTAAAAAATGAAGGACGCAAAGCAACATTCCATAGAGCATTTGACTGCACAAGAGATCCATATGAGGCAATCGAAACACTGATCGATCTAGGATTTGATCGATTACTGACAAGTGGACAGGAAGCAACTGCAGAAGAAGGAATTCATCTGTTAGCAGATCTTCAGAAAAAATATGGGAACCAGATCGAGATCATCGCAGGATGTGGAGTCAACGAAAACAACGCCCAGAAGATCATAGACAAAACAGGAATCAAACAATTACACAGCACATGCAGAGGCTGGGGAGTCGATGCGACTGGAATGGGAGAGAGAGTATCATTCCAGGTATCCGATGAAGATGGAGATCGGTACCGAAGTGTTTCTGTAGATAGAATAAAGAAATTTGTTCAGATCTGTGGATAAATTTTAATTTGTAGAGTTGGCCAACTGAAGTCTTTCAGTATATGATAAAAAATAAATAAGCAACCGAACGCGCTGCGGTGGAATTTTGCTCACATTTTGAACAAATCGCTGATCCGCCCAATTTCCTACGAAAACTCGCGTTGAAAGTTACTGAACCCAGTAGTCTTTGACGCTCAGACATTCGTCCAATTGGGCTGCGAATTTGTTCAAAATATGGCAAAATTCCAATGCTGCGTTTTCGGTTGCTTATTTATTTTTTATCATATACCTGAAGTCTAAAGTGTGGACAATTACAAGATTGGAAAAATTAAGGTGGTATGTATGTTAAATGTTATTGGTTTTCAATTTTTGTAGTGATAGACAAATGTTTATTATAAATGCTAATATAGTAAAACATTCTCTCCCCACCAATAATTTCCGCCTTCAAACCACAAATCACAACTTGACAAATTATCTCAAAGGACTATAATATATTTTAAATAAATAAACTTCACCGAAATTCGTTGAAGAGAACAACGCTGTTTTTGAATCAAGTGTTTCAGAGAGTCTGCGGTTGGTGTGAGCAGATACATTTTCATGAACAGATATCATCTCTAAGATGCGGACTGAACATTACTTGACATTAATATTTTGAACCAGTAAGTCTCGCCGGAATCCTCCGTTATAAGGAAAGCGTATGATAGTACGTTAAGAGCTGTAATTTTATTGCAGAAATTGGGTGGTAACGCGGATTAGTTCGTCCCTTTTCAGGATTTTTCTGAGAAGGGGCTTTTTTATTGCATAGAAAATTTCGATGAAATAAAAAGTCCTCTGAGCAGGATTCTTTCTTGATTTATAGCGAAGGGCGGTGAGGAATATCAGGAGGTAACATAATATGAAACAACTACAAAAACTAAGCAAATTTTTATCAGACTACACATCTATCGTTGTCATCGCGATCGCAGTCATTACATTTTTGCTGCCATCGTTGATGGGGTGGGTGAATTTTCAATTATTCACGGATCCAGTAGCAAATAAATTCACGAGTCAGTCTATCATTATTGGTGTCATCATGTTCAGTATGGGATTGACACTGACAACAGAAGATTTCAAAATTCTTGCACAAAGACCATTTGATATCTGTATTGGTGCGATCGCTCAGTATCTGATCATGCCATTCCTGGCATTTGCAATTACAAAATTACTGAATCTGCCAGATGGAATCGCTCTTGGACTGATTCTTGTAGGATGCTGTCCTGGAGGAGTATCATCAAACATTATGTCCTATCTTTGCGGTGGAGATGTTGCATTTTCTGTTGGAATGACAACTGTATCTACAATCCTCTCTCCAGTGATGACACCACTGATGGTATCCTTTCTGGCAAGCGGAGCCAAGATCACAATTCATGGATTACCAATGTTTGTATCTATCATAGAAACGGTTATCGTACCAGTAGCGATCGGGTTTGCATTAAACTACGCATTAGGAAAAAATGAAGCATTCAAAGAAGTTCAGAAAGTCATGCCGGGTGTGGCAGTTCTTGGACTTGCATGTGTTGTTGGTGGAGTTATCTCATCACAGGGATCAAAATTCTTCCAGTCTGGAATCGTGATCTTTGTTGCAGTACTTTTACACAACGGTTTCGGATATTTCCTTGGATATTGTGCGGGAAAACTTACTGGAATGAACACAGCAAAGAAACGAACAATTTCTATCGAAGTTGGAATGCAGAATGCTGGATTAGCAACAAACCTTGCAACAACAACAGCCCAGTTCGCATCAACACCAGAATCAGCAATTATCTGTGCAGTATCTTGTGTATGGCACTCAATCTCTGGAACATTACTTGCAGGTATGTTTGCACAGTATGATAAGATAAAGAGTGGACATAAAGAAACTGCTACAGCAAAATAAATATTTTTATTAAATGAAAAAGAGACATCCTTTTACCTTTGGTTAATAAATACAAAAATTATTAACCAGTACCGTATGACATACACACTGTGTGGTGGTTTGAATGACGTAAATTATTTGAATATTATAAAAAGAGATCATATGTCGGCAACCGTACGGACACGTCTGCACTTAGCGAGTGGATGGTCGTTAGACCATTCAGGAGCTTAGTACAGCTACGTGGGAGTCCGAACGCAAGTGGGTTGCAGACATATGATCTCTTTTTATAATATTCCACCAATAATTTCCGTCTTCAAACTACAAATCAGAACTTTCCTTCTTTAAACGCCCGCATCATCTCATTCGTCAAACTAAAATCATTCGGTTGCAATTCAATTTCATCACGAGATTTCCACTCAGCAAGTTTCAATTCCGAAGCATCCATATGAATCTCTGTATCTCCATCTACCTCACAATAAAAACCAGCCAGCAGATCATCCACAACACCCCAAGGCTGAGATTTATAATATTGAATATTCTTCACACGAATACCAGCTTCTTCCATGACCTCTCGTGCAACAGTCTCTTCCAAAGTCTCACCAATCTCTGTAAATCCAGCAATTAATGCAAAAGGAGTGAATCCTTTGCGGTATTTTGTAAGCAGGATCTTATCACCATTTTTAACACCAACGATCACAGCAGGCACGATTCTTGGATAGATCAAGTGACCGCAAGATGGGCATTTTAAAGCACGTTCTGTGGAAGAATGAACGGTCTTGTGTCCACAGCATCCACAGAAACGGTTTGTGCGGTACCAGTTATAAAGATGTAAACCAGTGATCGCCGCAAACGTGCGGTATTTTGGACCAATCTGTAAATTGCGAAGCTCACGTACGGTATTGAATTCATAATCTTCAGGAATTTCTTCCGGAGCTTCACTTAATAAGAAGTAGTTGTCATCATCCACAGAGAAAAGATATGTAAGAGTTTCTTCTGTAACATGAGTATCATTCACAAAATCACTCAATCTAGGGAATGATAAAAATAGATGTTCCTCATTTAAAAGAGTTGGTCTTGCAAGTTTCTTACCATCACCGGTATAGATCATTTCATCCAGAGAAAATAGATTTTCCTGCCCCATTTCTTCTAAGTCTTCTTTCTTTAATAAACGATGAAGAAGACCTTCCTGTGTAAAATATAAAATAATGCTGTCAGCATCTGGTTTTTGATCTGGATGATATTGATTGTTTAGTTTATGTGGATAAATATCTTGTATCATATGTAATAAAATTCCTCGTTTCCATTAAAATTCAAATAAAAAAAGCACTTTTATCATAACAGAATGAGGATGAAATGAACAGAGGATGAAATGAACAGAAGAAAAATAAATAAAGACAAAAGATAAAAATAATGATATACTGATAAACAATTAAGTTATAAGAGCAAAAAATAAATGGGGGGGGGTATATAAGTGGAGATGAACAAACTATGTAGTTGTATTGTTCCATGTTTTAATGAAGAAAAAGTTATACCAATCTATTACGATGAAATGCAGAAAGTTATGAAGCAAGAAGAAAACATTGAATTTGAAATTATTTTTGTGGATGATGGAAGTAAAGATGGTACATTAGAGATTATGAGAAAATTGAGTGAGCAGGATCCTAAAATACATTATATTTCATTTTCCAGAAATTTTGGAAAAGAAGCTGCTTTATATGCAGGGTTAGAACGTGCAAAAGGTGATTATGTTATTACCATGGATGTAGATCTTCAAGATCCACCATATTTAATTCCAAAGATGATTCGATGTATTGAAGAAGAAAACTATGATAGTGTGGCAACAAGAAGAGTGACAAGAGAAGGAGAACCTGTTATTCGTTCTTTTTTTGCAAGGCAATTTTATAAACTCATCAATAAGATTTCGGATTCAAATATAGTAGATGGAGCAAGGGATTTTCGTATGATGAAACGAAAGATGGTAGATGCTATTTTGACAATGCCAGAATATAACCGTTTTACAAAAGGAATCTTTGGATGGGTAGGATTTGAGACAAAATGGTTGGAATATAAGAATGTAGAACGTGTCGCGGGGGAGACGAAGTGGTCTTTTTGGAAGTTGTTTCGTTATGCTTGTGAAGGAATTATGGCATTTTCAACAGCACCATTGGTGGCAGTATCATTGATGGGTGTGTTTGTATGCATTATTGCATTTTTATTTCTGGTATTTGTAATCGTGAGAGCTGCAGTATTTGGAGATCCCGTTGCTGGATGGCCGTCATTAGTATGTATTATCAGTTTTTTAAGTGGTATTCAATTGTTAGGAATGGGAGTTGTTGGTATGTATCTGTCTAAGACATATCTGGAAACAAAACATCGACCGATTTATATTGAAAAGGAAAGTCATTAATAATAATGAAAGAGGAATCGTTTAAATGAAATTAACTACAAAGAAACAGCTTATGGCAAGATATACGATCTTATTTGCAATTATAAGTCTGATTGTATTTTATCCATTCTACAAAAATGGAGTGACATTCATATGGGGAGCAAAGGGACAGGATGGATTATCCCAACACATCAACGCGCTGATGTACTGGGGAGAATATATCCGCAATTTCTTTTCTAATATCATCCACGGACATTTCAGATTTCCAATGTGGGATATGAGCATTGGATTTGGAGCAGACATTCTAGGAACATTAAATTATTATGCGATCGGTGATCCACTCAATCTGATTTATGTATTTTCCAATAAGTCAAATATAGAATTATTGTATAACTTTATGCTTGTATTTCGTCTGTATCTGGCGGGAGTAGCATTTATCGCATTTGGACATTATCTGAAAAAAGATGGAAATGGAATCTTAGCAGGAAGTATTGTGTATATTTTTAGCGGAACATTTTTTTCATTTGCGATACGTCATCCGTTTTTCCTAAATCCAATGATCTATCTTCCATTATTATTGATGGGAGTCGAGAAGATTTACAGAAAAGAAAAACCATATTTATTTATACTTATGGTAACGGTCGCAGCGATTAGTAATTTCTATTTTTTCTATATGCTGACAGTTGCAGCAGTGGTTTACGCATTGATCAGATTTCTAGAATATAAAGAAGCAGGATTTTTCAGAACTCTTGGAAGATTTAGCGGGTGGTATCTGCTTGGAATTGGTCTTTCCGCAGTAATCTTACTGCCTGTATTAATCGCATTTTTAGGAAATGCGCGAACTACTTCGGATGTAAATTATTTCAGTATTTTCTTATATAAGAAATCATATTACAAACAAATATTCTTGCAGTTTGCAGGTTTCCAGAAGATTTATAAAGGAACAAACCTAAACTATGCAGCTTTAGGATATTGTGCAATTATTGCACTGTTCCTGAAAAGGAATAAAAAGCGGTTTTCATACAAGGTAGCAGTGGTACTTGGCATTGTCAGTCTGTTATCACCAGTGTTCGCCTATATTTTGCATGGATTTTCTTATCCGATGAATCGATGGACATTTATACTGGCATTGATTGTTGGAATGACAGTCACAGAAATCTATCCAGATCTATTTGTACTGACGAGGATCCAGAAAACAGGAATTCTTGCAGGAGCCGTTTTTTACATAGTATTTGCCCTTTTCTTAGGCGATAATATGGTAAAAGGGAAATATGAATTGGCAATACTTGTAGCTACAGTACTTGCATTGTTTGTACTCAATGAGTGTAAAATGTTTGGACAGGAGAAATATAAACATTTCATTTTGTATGCAGTATTGATCTTAACAGCAGGAACTGCTTCATATGTACAGTATTCTCCAAAATATGGAGAAACAATCTCAAATTATGTAAAATCCGGGCAGGCATATGAGATGTTGTGTGGAAAGGAAATGCGGCTGATACAGCCAGATAAATATAAGATACAAAATGGTGTGTATCGTGCAGAATCTCTGGATAACAAGATAACGAACTGGAGTTTAAATGCGCATATTCCGGGAATTACGAATTATTATAGTGTGACAGATAAGAATGTCTCAGAAACTATGCAGGAATTCGGATTAAAATCCTATCAGTATAAGTTCAAATTCCGCAAACTTGACATGAGACAAGGCCTCATGGATTTATATGGAGTTCGTTATGTAATCTGCACCAAAGAAACAGGAGCTAAATTATTATCAGATTATCAGTTGTTAAGATCAAAAGATGGGATGCAGTTGTATGAAAATAAAAATGTATTTCCATTTGGATATACTTATGATGGATATTTGTCATCACAAACATATAAAACTCTGAACCCAGCACAGAAAGAACAAGCATTACTTCAAAGTGCGATTCTGGAAGACGACAGCAAGAGTGCGGATAAACTAAAGAAGATGACAATCCCAGAGAACGTAACAAGTCATGTTGTTGGAGAAAATTATCGCATTCATAATAAAAAAGAAAAGGAAAAAATTATTCAAATTAAGATTCCCAAACAATATATCAAGGCGAATTCTTATATTTATCTGCAAGGAGTCAGTACAGAAGCATTGGATGGAAAAAGCAGTAGACATGTATTAGGAGTTGGGATGAACAAAAGTAACTTCCAGCTTCTTTATGGAGGTAAACAGGTTCATTTATTTAATGCAGAGAAGAATTCCAGTTACGATATTGGGAAAAGAGATTATTTGGTCAAGATGAGCAGAGATGCAGTGAAAGATCGGGAAGATACATTGACATTAAAATTTAAGTTGAAAAGTGATTATTATATTGATCGGATTTCGATTCTTACAGTGGATCAACAGACAGAGATAAAACAGATTCAAAAGAGAAAAAAAGCAGATCATCTGACCAATATTTCATATGATGGGGGAAATCATTTTTCAGGAGACATCACGGCATATCAAAATGAGATACTTTGCATACCAATCACATATCACAAAGGTTGGAAAGCATATGACAATGGAAAGCAAGTGAAGAGTGAGCAGGTCAATGGAATGTTTGAAGGAATCTATTTAAACAAAGGAGATCATCATATTACATTAAAATATGAAACCCCAGACCTTAAGATTGGTGCAGTTGTGTCGTTATTTAGTTTGATCATATTATTTATCATAAGTAAAAAGAAGAAATTTCAGTAATTAAGAAAAGTTTTCATTTACCAAAAAGAAAGGTAAATGAAAGCTTTTTTCTATAAAAGAGGAAACGAGATGTATGAAATAAAAAAATGACCAATGTTCAATAAATTATTGACTTTTATCAAGGAAGTGCATATAATAACCAATGATTCAAAGAGGTATGACCTCTATATAAGTAATAAAAATGCAAGGAAGGAGCAGCTGTGATCATGTTAAAACGAGAATGGCAGAAAATTTCAAAGAACCCCTGGATGATTATCATTTTGATCGCGATCATTACGATTCCTGCAATTTATACATCTGTATTCCTTGGTTCTATGTGGGATCCATACGGAGATGCAGATCAATTACCAGTAGCGGTAGTCAATCACGATAAGAAGGTAAATTACGAGGGAAAAACATTACAAGTAGGAGATGATCTGGTAAAGAATCTGAAAGATTCAGGATCACTGGATTTTCATTTTGTAAGTGACAAGAAAGCAGAGGAAGGATTGAAGAGTGGAGAATACTATATGATCATTTCCATTCCAGAAAATTTCTCAAAGAATGCAACAACATTAATGGATAAGAATCCAAAACAGATGAAACTGACATACAAGACAAACCCAGGTACGAACTATGTAGCATCTAAGATGGATGATAGTGCCATGGCGAAGATTGAGAAGTCAGTCAGAGAAAAAGTAACAGAAACTTATGTAAAGACCGTATTTGATCAGATCAAGACAGCCGGAAGCGGTTTCCAGAAAGCAGCAGATGGATCCAAAAAGATCGAAAGCGGAGCGAAGAAGCTGAAAGCTGGAAATGATACGATCGAACAGAATTTAAAGAAATTAGCATCCAGCACATTAACATTTCAGAATGGAGCAAAATCACTTTCCGTAGGACTAAAAACATATACAGCAGGTGTAGCCAAAGTTGACAGTGGAGCAAAATCTTTAAAATCAGGAACAAAGACATTGAAAAATGGAGTCGCAGCCCTGCAGACAGGAGCAACTCAGTTATCCAATGGCTCTAAATCCTTAAAATTAGGAATCTCCCAGTACACAAACGGAGTCAGCACAGCACAGGCTGGAAGCAAACAGCTTGCAGCGAATAATAAAGCATTAAATGCGGGTGTTGAAAAATTATCCAGTGGAAGTAAGGATTTAAAAGATGGAACTGGAACATTATCAGCAGGCCTTAAAAATCTGTTGGGTCAGACAAAAGAAACATCCAATGGACTTGGAACTCAGTTAAAAGAAAATGAAGCGAAGAAAGATGGAATTATAAGCAAACGAAGCAATTTCGATACACAATTAGAAGCATTTAATACAAAATTAAATGAATTAAATCAAATGCTTTCTGCTGGATCAACCGCATCAGAGACATCAACACAGACAGCAAACAATGAAACAGCTAAGAAGGCAGCAAGCAGTGCAGCAAATGCAAAGTCAAGTGTATCTGATTTAAACAGCAAAGTAAGCGAGTTAAAGAATTCATCTGTACTTGATAAATTAAGCGAAGAAGATAAAAAAGCATTATTAGCTGAAATCGACGAGGTAGATAGCGCAGCATCTGATGTTGAAAATAATGTTGATGAAACATATACAAATGCACAGAAAGCGGCAGATACAAAAACAACAGCAAAAACACAGTCCGCAAGTAGTGAACAGCAACTTGCAACAGTGAAAGCATATGTTAGTTCTTTAGCAAAATCATCTAAGCAACTTGCAGAATCATCCCAGACACTTTCTGGATACGAAAAAGCGATGATGAATGGTCTGTATGAAGGCTTAAATGAAGTAAAAACAACATTAGACCGTCAGGGAACAACTCAGGATACAATGGGTATGATCCAGGCGTTGACTCAGTTATCAGAAGGTGCTACAAAAGTACAGACAGGAATGACAACCTTAGAATCTGGAATCAACGACAGCACAAGCGGATTAAAGATTGGAATTGCCAACTACACAGCAGGAGTTGAAAGTCTGAACACAGGACTTACAACATTAACAAACAATTCCAAAGCATTAAATAGCGGAGCAACTCAGCTGAATAGTGGAATTGGTCAGGTAAGCTCAAAACTTCCAACATTTAAGTCAGGAACAGCAAAGCTTTACAAAGGAACAAAAACACTGAAATCAGGAACAGCAGCCTTAGTTGCTAATAACAATACATTAAACAGTGGAGCCGGACAGTTAGCATCTGGAGCTGGACAGATCGCAAGCGGATCAAGTCAGTTAGCGGCAGGATCTACAACTCTTGGAAATGGAATCGGAACACTTCAGAGTGGAAGCAAGACGTTAAAAGATTCCTTACAAAAAGGAGCAGATCAGGTTAACAGCATTAAGGCAACCAAGAAGACAAATAAAATGTTTGCAGCACCAGTGAAAGCTAAGAATGTAGAATATTCACACGTTGATAACAACGGTCACGCAATGGCACCATATATGATGTCCGTTGGATTATTCGTAGCATGTATGGCATTTACATTAATGTATCCTTTAATGGAGAAAAACGAAGAAGTCAAGAGTGGACTTCAGTGGTGGTTAAGCAAAGTCACAGTCATGGCAGCAGTATCCATTGCACAGGCAGTGATCATGGTTGCAGTTTTAATGGGAATCAATGGACTCGAACCACATTACGTAGGAAAAACATTTGGAATGGCTGTCTTAGCATCCATGGCATTTATGTCATTGATCTGCTTTGGCGAGATGTTATTAAACCGTGTCGGAAGTTACGTCATGTTAGTATTCATGGTCGTACAGTTAGGTGCAGCCGGAGGAACATATCCACTGGATATGGCACCACACTTCTACACAGTATTACACAAATATATGCCATTCAGCTATACAGTACACGCATTCCGTCACACACTATCTATGGATGGACAGATCGGACAGGATATTGCAGTATTTGTTGGAATCTTAGTTGTGTCAACATTAGCAACGATCATCTTCTACCGCTTCAGAATGAAGAAACAGGTTGGAGGAACATTGGAACCTAATGGAGCGCCACAGCATTAGATATAAGAATAATTAAATAAAAACTCTAATGAACAAAAGACCGGGACAGTCAGTTTGGGAAGATGTGTATTTATACAATCTTGAAACTGGCTGTCCTGGTCTTTTGCATGTAATAAATTATATTTATACGAGAATAACTATAAAATGTCAATAATAATCATTTGGAGTGACTGTTTTTTATTGTATGTATGAAAAATGTGTATAAAATGTGAACAAATACATTGAATAAAACTTGACGCAAGAGTATAATTAAAAAAGTATAGTAATTGTAAATAGGGATAATAAGTTAATAAGGAGGTTTTACTTATGAAGAAGACTAAGATTCCACGGAAAAAAGTACGTGGAAAGAACATGAAGAGATTATTTGCTTGTTTGCTGAGTTTGTCAATGATACCGGCGAATGGGGTAGCGGTATTTGCAGCACAGGAGCAAAATGTATCAACAAAAGTTGTGAAGACAGAAGGACAACAGGCAATAAAGACAACTAAGGCGGAAGAGTCTAATGATAAGAAAGTAAATTTTACAAAAGATAAGATTGAAATTGGTAATTTTGAAGGAATTCAATTTGATAATATTGATCCGGACGATATAGAAGATGTAGAATTTGATATTGCTGAAGAAGATCAGGATAAATTAAAAATCTATAGTGTAGATGATGTAGATGGTTGTGAATATATTCCAGAAGTAAAGGGAAACGTTGGAGACAAAGTGAAGGTAGGAGCTACAATCACGAAAAAAGACGGGGATTTAATTACAGTTGATCCAAAAACATTTGAAGTGGTGGCACAAACAGATTCAAATGTAGTTCCAATAAAAACTTACAGTTTATATAAAGCATTATTAAATAAAGATTATCAATCTGTAGATAAAAATAATAATGGGAAAATTGAAAAAAAAGAGTTGAAAAAAATATTTTATATAAACTTATCAGAAGGCAGTTCGTATGATATGAATGTAAAAAGCGAAGAACTGAATCTTTTGAGTGATGCAACAGAATGTAGAAATGTAGATTTAGATCATGATAAAGCATTAACTAATATTAATTTTGTAAAAAACATGAAAAACTTAGTTAGTGTCAATTTGTATAACACGGGAATTCAAACAATTGGCGATGCACTGGATCATGTAAAAGATCAATTAGAAGAGTTGAATTTAGGAAATACAAAAGTTTCATTTGATGAAAAAGCAAAATTTTTAAAAGATGAAGTTACAGTACAAGAAGGTACAACGAGTAGCAAAGGGTTTATTAGTCATTTGTTTGATTATGATAATGAGGAAGTTTTTTTAACAGATGATGCTGGTTCTGCATTAACTGCAAAAAGCGATTGGCGTACGATTAATATTTCAGCGGAAAAAGGAAGTGCAGGTAAAACTGGAGAATTAACAATTAAAGATGGCGAAAAATCTAAAAAAATTAAGATTAAGATTATTGGAAAAGATCAAAATGCTCCAGGATTTGCTCAAAATAAAATAGATGATACAATTGGACATTTTATTGAAATTAAAACTAAAGATGGAGCAAATATTGATATGGACAATGACATATCAGTAGATAATGAAGATGTGGTAAAGGTTGATTCTATTTTTAAAGAAGGGCCAGAAGAAAAAGATATTTATTATTTGGAACCTCAGGGAGTTGGTACAGCTAAGGTTACAGCTAAGTTTACAAAAGATGGTGTTACATATACAGATACAATGGAAGTAAATATATCAAAGGCAAAAGATAATATTGTGCCATTAAAATCTATTTATACATATGAAGGGCTGTTAACAAAAGATGGAAAATCTGCAGATGAAAATAATGACAAACAAATTGATACTTCCGAGATATTAAACGTAAATGAATTTTATACACGCAAATCAGGAATGACAGATAAGCAATTAGAAGGATTGGATAAAGCTGTAAATTGTACAAAAATGGGTCTGGAAAATAGCAATTCTATTACGGACATTGCTTGGATGAAAAATTTAAAAAAATTAACAAGAGTTGATTTAGGTTATACAGGTGTTAAAGATATTTCTTTCTTAAATGATATAAAAGATCAGATTACATATCTTAATGTAAGTGGTACGAAAGTTCCAGCAGATCAAAGATATCAGTTGATAGATCAAAAGGAAATTATGGTAGAAAAAGGAACCAAGATTGAATTACCATCCAATATTACTAGATTTTTAACAGAAGAAGATAAGATAAAGGTTGACGATGAAACAGTTGCAACTTTTAAAGAAGAAAGTGTGCCATCTATCGAAGAGGGAACAGCTTGGGTGATTAAAGCAGAAGGAGAATCAGGACAAGCAACAAATCTTGTAATTCAAAATGGAAATGATAAGAAAATCATACCAATTCGAATTGTAGACAAGGCAAAAGATGCGATTGGATTTGCTCAGAAAGACATGACAATAAAGCAACATTCATTTATGAAAGTTCCAATTAATAATTTAAAGAATGTAGATGAATATTATATTATCACAGAGAGCAACGATAACGATGATGAAGAAAATCCTGATGATATTTTAGATACCAAGTGGGGTTACAATGAAGATGAAAAATATAAATATTTTGAACCAGGAAAGAAAACAGGTACAGTTAAACTGGTAGGAAAATTTGAGAAGAATGATGGTACAGTATATGAAGATACAATGACAGTTACTGTTGAAGAAAATAATGATCCTACGGTTTTAGCATTAGAAAATGCTTATACATATTTTGGTTTATTAGATACAGATGGAAAATCTGTTGATACAAATGGTGACGGGCAGATTGATGAAAAAGAGATAAAAAATGTAAAACAAATGAACTTATATGAAGCAACAAGGAAAGAATTAAAGTTATTAGAAGCAGCAGAAAATTGCACAGATCTAGATTTGAGTTATAATAGTTCAGTCAGAAATTTAGATTTTATTGATTGCATGAAAAATTTACAAAAATTAGATCTTAGAGGGATTAATAAAATCAAAGATTATTCAAAATTGAGAACAATCAAAAATCAATTAATTTATTTGAATTTGAGTGATTCAAATATTGATGATGAAGAACGATTATCCTATGTTTATACAAATGAAATTTCCGTTGGTGCAGAAAATGAAATTACGAATCCAATACTTCCTATGGGAATTATTAATGATACGGATACATATGCAATTGAAAATTCAAACGTTGCAGAAGTAGTTGATCGATGGACATATGATAAAGATGGATATAAAGACCAGAGAATCGTAACGATCAAAGGCAAAAAAGGACAAGAAGGAAAAGAAACAAATCTTGTTATTACAACAGACGAAGGGGAAACATTAAAGATTCCAGTAAAAGTTACACAAGGCTCTATTGTGAATCCCCCAGTGGTCGCACCAGCAGAGCCAACAAAGCCTGAGGATCCAAAACCAGAAGTACCAAAACCAACCCCAGCACAGCCAACAACAGCTGCACCACAAAAAGTTGCCAAGATCACAGTCACAGCACCATCCAACAAACTTTCTGCAGGAAAGAAAGTAAAATTAACAGCCAATATTTCAAACGATGCAAGCAACAAAAATATCAAATGGACAACAAGCAACAAGAAATATGCAACGGTTGATAAAAATGGTGTCGTAAAATTCAACAAAAAGGCAGCAGGAAAAACAGTTACGATCACGGCATATGCAACAGACGGAAGTGGAAAGAAAGCGACGTTCAAGATCAAGATCATGAAAGGAACCGTTAAGAAGATCAAGATCACAGGAAAGAAAACGGTCAAAGCAGGAAAGACACTAAGTCTGAAAGCCAAAGTAACCGCATCCAAAGGAGCCAACAAGAAACTGAAATGGACTAGCAGCAATACAAAATATGCAACAGTATCCGGATCAGGAAAAGTCAAAGCACTAAAAGCTGGTAAAAAGAAATCAGTGAAGATCACAGCAATGGCAACAGATGGAAGCGGAAAGAAAGCAACTGTAACGATTAAAATTAAATAATCCCAAAATGCGCTAAAAGAGTGATCAGATTGATCACTCTTTTATGCATTCTACACAAAAAAGTGTTATAATAAACAAAGCAATATGCAGATTCAAACATGAAGAAAAGGAGGACGAATTTCATGCAAAAAGGATGGAAAGTATTCAGCCACTTAAATGGAAAGAGCAGAAAGAAACTGTTAGCATGTCTGCTCAGTATATCCATGATACCGGTCAACGGATTTACGGTAATGGCGGCAACAGCAGATCAGGGGAATCAGGCAGCGGTGACACAGGAAGGTACAACCACACCAACAGTTACAAGTGGGATTTCATTTGCGGCAGAATCCCAGAATGTAACAGTAGGAAATTTCAAGTATTATGAATTCCAGGGAACGCAGGCAAAAGATTTCGATAAAGTCAACTTCAATATTTCTGATCAAACAGCATTAAAGATTGAACAAAAGACTTTTAAACAAGCAGATGGAACAGAAGTTGTGAAGTATATGCCGATCGCATTAAAAGACAGTGGAAAAGTTACTGTAACAGCAACATTTGAAAAGAATAAAAAGCCATTAGATGGAGTAAGTGCTCAGTTTGAATTTAATTTAAGCAAAGATGATAATATCATTCCATTTACTTCACAAACAATGTATCAGGTATTTAGTGGAAAGGAAGAAGGTGCGCTTACTAAAGCAGACTTAGCAGCGAAGACAGAGATCAATCTTTCTGACAAAGGTCTGACAGATGTAGAAGTAGCATATCTTCAGTATGCAACTGGTTGTGAAAAATTAGACTTAAGCAAGAATACAAATATAAGTAAGATTGATGCATTAAAATCTATGATGAATCTGAAGGAAATCAATCTGGAAGGTACAAAGGTTTCTACAGCAGACAGAATTTCTTTAATCAAGAAAGATCCGATCACAGTAGAAAAGGGAGCCAAAACAAATGATCCTATTCTTCCAAAAGGAATCTTAAAAGGATGCAAAGATGTTAAGTATTCTGAGGAAGTAGCAGCAGGAACAACAGCAAAATTAAAATCAATCCAGGTTCAGACAGATGGAACCATAAGTCTGGAAGCAGTGGATACAGCAGAAGCAGGAACGACGAATTTAAAAGTTGAGAGCACAACAACACCAACAGTATTTGCAACGATTCCAGTAAATGTGACAGCCAAAAGTGCAACAACACCAGAGTTTGATAAAAATGATCCAAATGTAAGTGTAGGAGCATTTAAGAAACAGATCAAGTTAAATAATCTGGAAAAAGATGATGTAGTAACGATCACATCAAAAGATACAAAGATCTTAAATATCCGCACAGAAACAGCGCAGGATGGAACAAAGACATACTATCTGGAACCAAAAGCAGCAGGAAAAGCAACAGTAGAAGCGGTAGTAGCAAGAGCAGGAAAGACATATACAGCAACGATTGAGATTCAGGTTGCAGCAGTAGGAAAAGATATCATTCCATTGACAAATTACAAAGTTTACGATGCATTAGATGCAGATGCAAATAATGATGGAATGATCTCAACAGAAGAGATCAAAAATGTAAAATCTATTAATTTAGAAAATAAAGATCTGACGAATGCAGATTTAGCAGGTATATCCGAAGCAGTCAATTGCGAAAAGATCGATCTCGAAAACAACAAGAACATCACAGACATCAGTTTCATAAAGAATTTAAAACAGTTAAAAACACTCTATTTAAGAGGAACAGCTGTTACAGATTTCACAGCATTAAATAATCTGAAAGCACAGTTAAAATCATTATATTTGCCAACAACAGCAAGCACAGCGACAAGAATGTCATTCTTAAGCGACAGCCTGTATCTAAAAGAAGGACAGGAATTAACAATACAGCAGTTTACAAAAGGTGTATTCGTAGATAGCAAAGAAGCATGCACGATCACATCATCTAATCTGGCAGCAGTATCCATTACAGGAGATAAGATCAAAGCTGGAACAAAAGGACAGATGGCAATTCTGACATTAAAAGCCGGAACAACAACAAAAACGATCAAAGTCTACACAACAGACGAAACAGGTAAGATTCCTACACAGGCAGTTGTATTAAACAAAACATTTGTAACATTAAATCCAGGCAAGACAGAACAGCTAAAGATCACATATTTACCAGATTATGCAACAGCTTCAATTGGAACAGTAAAATGGACATCTTCTAACGAAGCAGTTGTAACAGTTGATGCAGCAGGTAAATTAACAGCTAAGGCTGCAGGAAAAGCAATTATTACGGCAATAACATCTGACGGAAATGTAATGTACTGCATCGTAACAGTAGAAAATATCAAAGTCAGCAAGATTACGATCACAACAACAACATCTAATAAGATCGCAACTGGTAAGAAAGTAACATTAAAGGCGACAGTAACACCATCCAACGCATACAATAAAGGTGTTACATGGAAATCAAGCAATACCAAAGTTGCAACAGTCAGCAGCAGCGGTGTCGTTACAACGAAGAAGAAAATGGGTGGAAAAACAGTAACGATCACAGCGACAGCCAAAGACGGAAGTGGTAAGAAAGCATCATATAAGATCTATGTCAAGAAAGGTATTGTAAAGAAAGTCTACATTTCTGGAGTTAAATCAGTAAAAGCTGGTAAGAAGTTATATCTGAAAGGAAAAACAAGCGCATCTTCAGGGGCAAATAGAACTTTAAAATGGTCAAGCAGCAATACAAAATATGCGAAAGTTTCTTCCAAAGGAACTGTAACAACATACAAAGCTGGAAAGAAAAAATCCGTGAAGATCACAGCAAGAGCAGTGGATGGAAGCGGAAAGAGCAAGACGGTTACAATTAAAATTAAATAGTAAAGTAATTTCTGATATTTATTGAAAGAAAAAGCAGTTAGAAATCAAAATTTAAGATTTCTAGCTGCTTTTCTTCTAAATTGCAAAAGTACTAACAAAAACTTGCAATACCCCCCTTATATTAAATCAAATGATAATGTTTAAATGCATGATAAATCCCATCATCATTTACGGAATCTGTAACATATTCCGCAATTGCTTTTAATTCATCACAGGCATTTCCCATAGCAATTCCATGGCCAGCAGCTTTAAACATGGAGATATCGTTATTACTATCTCCAAATGCGTAGCAGTCATCTGTAGAGATATTGAGATGATCAGCAACATATGTAAGACCAGTTCCTTTATCATGATCTTTTAATAAAATCTCATACTGGGTATCATCAATTCGAATATAGTCCATTGTATCAGAAATACTGTCAAGAGCATCTACAAAACCAGAGGCATTGCTCCCAGGACCTGTAAATACAATGGCTTTATCAGGATTTTCAACATGATCCCATGTAAACTCATGCACCATATAAGGAGCAAGGTCAAAAGCAGTGATCATAAATCCATAATGTGGATGAAAGTCAACATTATGATCGCGGAAATAAGAACATTTTTCCCCTTCAAAGGTTCCATAGATATTGTTTTCTTCGCAAATCCGTTTGATCTGTTCGACCACTGTTTCAGGAACTGTTTTGTGATAGATCGTTTCGCCATCAAGAAGGATGTGAACTCCGTTAGAACAAAGATAACCGTCGCAGCCAATATCGAGAATCTCTTTTTCAAAATAAACAAGAGGTCGTCCAGTGTTGATCAGGACTTTATGACCATTTTCCTGTGCTTCATGGATTGCTTTGATCGTAGATTCTGGAACCAGACGCTGTTCTTTACTGTACAAAGTCGCATCGACATCCAGAAAGATTAGTTTGTTGTTTTCACTCATATTATCATTCCCCATCTAAATATTTATAAAAATTAAGAGCCGGATACAAATGAAGATTGATGGTCCGGCTCTGTGCTGTAAGGATATAGTTGACTATTCTTCCACAGTTACAGTTTTCATAACTTGTGGTTCTAATGGTTTATCGGAATAATCTGTTGCAACTTCAGCGATCTTATTTACAACATCCATTCCTTCGATGATCTTACCAAATGCTGCATACTGTCCATCTAAATGTGGGGCAGCTTTGTGCATGATAAAGAACTGTGATCCAGCAGAATCAGGCATCATGGAACGAGCCATGGATAAAACACCAGGAGTGTGTTTTAAGTTATTGATCACACCATTCTGACTGAACTCTCCTTTGATCGTATGTCCAGGCCCCCCTGTTCCTGTACCTAATGGGCATCCACCCTGGATCATAAATCCGTTGATGATACGATGGAAAGTTAAACCATCATAGAAACCGTCTTTTACAAGATTTACAAAGTTTTCAACAGTGATCGGAGCAATCTCCGGATATAATTCTGCTTTCATTACATCACCATTTTCCATAGTGATCGTTACAATTGGATTTGCCATAATATCAAATTCCTTTCTACTATATATTGAATTTAAATTCTAACTTTGCCGTTTGCGGCTATGTTTTGATTATAATGGAAATGCTAAAAAAAGTACAGAGATTTGACGAGAAGTATATGAGCAACATATCGGAAAATATGCATAAATATTCACAAAAATTACAAAAAAGTTAAGAATATGAACAAAAATTAATAAAAACTCTTTTTTTTCTACAAAATGCGAGTATAATAGCATAAGAAAGAAATATGATTTAAAGGTCATATAAGAATTACAAATTTGGGAGGAAATCATGGAAGATTTATATTTAGATTTTGATCATCATTCCAGAGGGCGCAGAAGGGGGCGCAGAGGAAGAAATCATTCCAGAAAACCTAAGATCATGGGAATCATCATTTTATTGGTGATCGTTGTGGCAGGAGGTATATTTGCTGGAAGAAAATATATGGCTTACAGACAGCAGAAAGCAGAGGAAGCAAGAAAACTTGCTGAGGCAAGAAGAGTTGTCACAGTTATGATACCAGAATGCTATTCTATTGATATGATAGCAAAACGACTAGAGAAACAGGGAGTCTTTAAAGCAGATGAATTTATAAAGGCTGCGAAGAATACAAATCAGTATAAAAACGATTTTATTAAAGACATTGACCCAAAGAAGGGAACAAAGTACAAATTAGAAGGTTATCTGTATCCGGATACTTATAAGATTTACAAAAGTTCCAAACCAGAAGATCTGATCCAGAAGATGCTTGATAATTTCGATAAGAAATATTCAGCACTTGCGAAATCTTATAAAGGAAAGCGTTCTATGGCAGAGATCATGACGATCGCATCAATGATCGAACGTGAAGCAAGCAATATGTCAGAACGTCCGATGATCGCAGGAGTCATTGAGAATCGCCTTGCAGCGAAAATGAGACTTCAGATCGATCCGACCGTTTTGTATACCACAACAAATGCATTATATAATGCGAAGAAAGTTTATTACAAAGATCTGAAAGTGAAAACGGTTTATAATACTTACGTTATAAAAGGGTTACCGGCAGGTCCGATTTGTAATCCGTCAGACACGGCGATTAAGGCTGCGATGCATCCGAAGAAACATGCTTACCTATATTATAGAACTGACGGAAGCAAAAAAGGAACCCATGTTTTCACAAAAACATTTGATGAACATAAGAATGCGAAAAGCACAAGCACAAAAGATAAAAATAGTACAAATAGCACAAATACAACGAATTCAAAATCTTGAGTATTTTACTAAGAATTCAAAAAGTTTGTTATTTTTTTGGCGTACTAAAAAAAATACCTAAAAATAGACAAAAATCTCTTTAAAAAGTTGTGCAAATAATGTAGAATAAAGCTGTATACAAAAGTTATGTGTATACAGCTTTGTTTATGTTTTAAGCAACTTGTGAAAGTTGTAGTGATATTTTTTACGCCCATATGCTAGGTGGACGTAGAGATTAACAATGTGTGAATATATTCACACGAGATTTTTTAGGAGGAAGAGAACATGGCAAGAAAAATGAAAACCATGGATGGTAACACAGCCGCTGCACACGTATCATATGCTTTTACAGAAGCTGCAGCAATTTATCCTATTACACCATCCTCACCAATGGCAGAATCAACTGACCAGTGGGCAACACAGGGAAAGAAAAATATTTTCGGACATCCTGTAAAATTAGTTGAAATGCAGTCTGAAGGAGGAGCAGCAGGAACTGTACATGGTTCTTTAGCAGCTGGTGCATTAACAACTACTTATACAGCATCTCAGGGTCTGTTATTAATGATCCCTAACATGTATAAGATCGCTGGTGAACAGATGCCTTGCGTATTTGATGTATCTGCTCGTGCACTTGCATCTCACGCACTGAACATCTTTGGTGACCACTCTGACGTTTATGCATGTCGTCAGACAGGTTTCGCAATGCTTTGCAGCTCTAGTGTTCAGGAAGTTATGGACTTAGGAGCAGTAGCTCATTTAGCAACAATTAAAGGACGTGTTCCTGTATTACATTTCTTCGATGGATTTAGAACATCTCATGAAATTCAGAAAATCGAAATGTGGGATTATGATGATCTTGCAGATATGGTTGATTATGAAGCAATCGACAAATTCAGAGCTGAGTGCTTAAACCCAGAACATCCAGTTCTTCGTGGATCAGCTCAGAACCCAGACATCTTCTTCCAGGCAAGAGAAGCAGCTAACTCAACATATAATGCTTTCCCTGCAATCGTTGAAGATTACATGAATCAGGTTAACGCTAAGATCGGAACAGATTATAAATTATTCAACTACTATGGAGCTGAAGACGCTGAGAGCGTAATCATCGCTATGGGATCTGTTTGTGAAACAATTGACGAAACAATCGATTACTTAATGAAACAGGGTAAAAAAGTCGGTGTTGTTAAAGTTCGTCTTTACAGACCATTCGTTGCTGAGAAATTAGTAGAAGCAATCCCTGATACAGCAAAAGTTATCAACGTATTAGACAGATCTAAAGAGCCTGGAGCAAGAGAACCATTATACCTTGATGTTGTTAACGCATTAAGAGGAACAAAATTCGAAAGCTGCACAATCAACGGTGGACGTTATGGATTAGGTTCTAAAGATACTACACCAGCTGATATCATCGCTACATTCGAAAACGTTGATAAAAACGAATTCACATTATCTATCGTGGATGATGTTACAAACTTATCTCTTGAAAGAGGAGAAACTCCAGTTACAGCTCCAGACAGCATCGTAGCTTGTAAATTCTGGGGACTTGGAGCCGACGGTACTGTTGGTGCTAACAAGAACTCTATCAAGATCATTGGTGACCATACAGACAAATATGCTCAGGCATACTTTGATTATGATTCTAAGAAATCCGGTGGTGTTACAATGTCCCACTTACGTTTCGGAGATGACCCAATCAAATCAACATACCTGATCAACAAAGCTGACTTTGTTGCTTGCCATTGTGCACCATATTTAACAAAATATAACATGGTTCAGGACTTAAAAGACGGTGGAACATTCCTGTTAAACTGCAGCTGGACTCCAGAAGAAGTTGGAGAACATCTTCCAGGACAGGTAAAAGCTTACTTAGCTAAACACAACATTAAGTTCTATATCATTGACGGTATCAAGATCGGTAAAGAAATCGGACTTGGTGGACGTATCAATACTGTATTACAGTCTGCATTCTTTAAATTATCAGGAATCATCCCTGAAGAAGATGCGATCAAATACATGAAAGACGCTGCAACAGCTTCTTACAGCAAGAAGGGTGAAGCTATCGTTAAGATGAACCACGATGCGATCGACGCTGGTGCAAAAGCTATCGTTGAAGTACCAGTTCCAGCTGAATGGGCTGACGCTGAAGCAGAAAGCTTATTCGTTGAAGCTAAGGGAGATAACAAACCTCTTGTTGATTACATCAACAACGTACAGAACTACGTTAACGGACAGGAAGGTAACGCTCTTAAAGTTAGCGATTTAATGCCTTATGTTGATGGACATATGCCTTTAGGTGCATCTGCATTTGAAAAACGTGGAGTAGCAGTAGACGTTCCTTCTTGGAATCCAGATAACTGTATCCAGTGTAACTTCTGTGCTTATGTATGTCCTCATGCAACAATCCGTCCAGTAGCTATGACAGAAGAAGAAGCAGCAGCAGCTCCAGCAGCTACTAAGACAGCTGATATGACTGGAATGCCAGGATACAAATTCGCTATGACAGTTACAGTTCTTGACTGTTTAGGATGCGGATCTTGTGTAAACATCTGTCCAGGTAAGAAGGGTGAAAAAGCTCTTACAATGGCTGGATTAGATTCTCAGAGAGATCAGCAGGAAGTTTATGACTATGGTCAGAAATTACCAGCTAAAGAAGAAGTACTTGCTAAGTTCAAAGCTGATTCCGTTAAAGGAAGCCAGTTCAGACAGCCAATGCTTGAGTTCTCAGGAGCATGTGCTGGTTGTGGTGAAACACCTTACGCTAAACTGATCACTCAGTTATTCGGTGAAAGAATGTACATCGCAAACGCAACAGGATGTTCTTCTATCTGGGGTGGATCTGCACCTGCTACACCATACACAACAAACGCTAAAGGACAGGGACCAGCTTGGGCTAACTCACTGTTCGAAGATAACGCAGAGTTTGGTTTAGGTATGTTCACAGGACAGAACACATTAAGAGAACAGACAAAAGAAAAAGTTGTTGCATTAGCTGAATCTACAGATAACGCAGATGTGAAAGCAGCAGCAGCTGAATACTTAGACACATATGCAGACGGAAGCAAGAACGGAGCAGCTACAGATAAATTAGTTGCAGCATTAGAAGCTTGCGGATGTGACGCTGCTAAAGAAATCTTAGCTAAGAAAGAATTCTTATCTAAGAAATCTCAGTGGATCTTCGGTGGTGACGGATGGGCATACGACATCGGATTCGGTGGTGTTGACCATGTATTAGCATCTGGAGAAGACGTAAACGTATTCGTATTCGATACAGAAGTTTACTCTAACACAGGTGGACAGGCATCTAAGTCTACAAACTTAGGAGCAATCGCTCAGTTCCAGGCAGCTGGTAAAGGAACTAAGAAGAAAGACCTTGCAGCAATCGCAATGAGCTACGGATATGTATATGTAGCACAGATCGCTATGGGTGCTGATTACAACCAGACAGTTAAAGCAATCGCTGAAGCTGAAGCTTATCCAGGACCATCATTAGTAATCGGATACGCTCCATGTATCAACCATGGTATCAAGGGTGGAATGAAGATTGCTCAGACAGAAGAAAAGAAAGCTGTTACTTCTGGATACTGGAATCTGTTCAGATTCAACCCAACATTAGCTGCTGAAGGAAAGAATCCATTCCACTTAGATTCTAAAGCTCCTACAACAGAATACGAAGACTTCATCATGGGAGAAGTTCGTTACAACGCTTTATCTCGTCAGAATCCTGAAAGAGCTAAAGAACTGTTCGCAGAAGCTAAAGCAAACGCAGAAGCTAAATACAACAGATTAAAAGAAATGTCTGATAAATAGGCATTACCTATTGTTTAGATGATCTTAATCTAATAAATCAAAATCCCCTTTGTGAGCAATCACAGAGGGGATTTTTTATGCATAAAAATAAGGGGTTGTCGCTTTAACGATTAATAAATCGTGAAGCTCTAAGGATTATGTGACGATGTGCAGTGTCTTTGACAATGAGGAAGTTGGAAGCGGTACAAAACAGGGGGCAGGATCAACCTTTGGAGCAGATGTATTAAAATACAATGTTGCTCAGAAATATACGACAGACGCAAGATCGGCAGCGCCGGAAAAGGCAGCCTACATCTATGCGGGGCAGATCAGAGATGAACTGGGAAGCCGTTTGGATTTACTGGAGAAAAATGCATACCGCTTCTGCTATATCAATGATTTCCCAATGAGCGGAACTGCACAGGATTTAATGTACGGAGCCCCAAGCGAGATTACAGAACAGCAATTAAGAGAAGTACACATAAAAGTACGTGATTAAGAGGTTCTTTGAAAATTTTTTATATGAGACAAAGATCGTCTAGTGTTAACTGTTTTTTGTTGACATAGGATTGTATTCTGTACTCAGGTAGTCAGAATATGTTGGAAGTTCCCAATTGGATGCAGTAGGCTATTTAGAAAAATTGACTGAAATTATCAAAAGCAATGATAATTGTGATGTTACCGTAGCAAGGATGAAGGCATCATGTTGCTACGGTATCGGAAATGCTGTGAATACAGTTTCGTAACATAGCAGTAATATTAGAAAGATTACGATGATTTTTCAATTGCAGCTAATTCCAAAATGATTTTCATGACGCTGGAATGACTGATTCCGAATTGGTCTACTCCAGCGTTTATCATTTCTCGTACCATTTCTGCATTGCGGATTCCAGATGCGGCCTTTCTATTCGTTATATATTTTTCGGTTATATGTACTTTTAATTCCTATCTCTTCTCTATATTTTGCGACAGTACGTCTGGAAATTTTGATTCCTTTTTGTTTTAATAAATTTGATAATGTCGAATCACTGTAGGGTTTGTTAGGGTTTTCAGAAGCGATTATAGCCTTCAATTGTTTTTTTACGGTAATTGGGCTGTTGTTATCCTTTTTTCCAGCAGAAGATGTGAATAAATCTTTCAAATAAACCACTCCAAAAGGGTATTGGAGATATTTATTTTTGATTCCACGGCTGATGGTGGATGTGTGCATCGAAATATCAGAAGCGATATCGGCAAGTGTCATAGGTTTTAATGTGCTATTTCCAGTAAAATAGTCTTTTTGGCGCTCTAAAACAGCAGATGTAATTTTTAAGATTGTTTCTCGGCGTTGTTCAATACTATGCATAATCAATTGCAGACGATTGTATTTTTTACGGAAATATTCTTTTAACTCCGGACTCTGCGAAGTATGCATCATATTTAAATAATAGTCACAGAGGGAATAATTTCCAATCCACTGATCGTTTAATCTAATAATCCAACTGCTGTCTTGATAATCTATAAGAATATCTGGCACAATATAATCTGTGGAATTAGTAAGAAATCCAGAGATTGGGCGTGGATTTAATTCTCTGATTTTTGCAATACATTTTCGGACATCCTGTGTAGACATAGAAAGTTTTTGTGTGATAGTATTAATTTTTCCAGCAGCAATGTCATCCAGATGATAACGGATGATTTGATTGAGTTCCGGTGTCAGTTCCTGCCTTGCTTCTAACTGACGTAAAAGACAGTGTGGAAGATCTTTTGAAAAAATCCCTAATGGTTCCAAAGAGGATAGTATGTCCAAGCAGTATTTTACAGTAGATATATCAATACCAAACCATTGACTGAAATCCTTTAACGACAATTTAAAATAACCACAGTCATCTAGACAGTCAATCATGGTCTGCATTGCTGTCCACTGTAAATCTGAAAAATTTCTTTGGTTTAACTGATCCAGAAGGAATTCTTTGATTCCATTCTCCGAAAAGTCAGGGATTTCTTTGTAAATATCCTCGTCTTCTTTAGCGGAGGAATAGGAAACATATTGATTCCATGAAGGAAGATTTGAATTTTCATTATAATCTAGCAAAGGATTTTCAATATATTCATTTTGAAGGAAGTTATTTAACTCAAAATTATCCAAAGACAGTATTTTTAAAGACTGTAGTTGTGTTTGAGATAATGTTTGGGTTTGCACTAAAGTAGTTTTAGGGCTGAAATTCATTTCATCACACTCCAAATCTTACTAAAAGTTTTCTTCTGTAATAGAACATTGTATTAAAGGATTACAGTATTGCAATTGTTCTTTGGCATTTTGTATTGCATTTTCAATCATTTGAACTGTGTTTTCCGATTCAAGATTCATAATTAGTTCAAAAAGTAAGGGAAGATTTACTCCAGCAATCAGGTGAATATTTGATTTTGAAAGATATTTCATAAATTCATTATTGACGCTTCCGCCGAAAATATCTGTTGTTACAATTAATTCTTCGTCATCACATAACGCATCAATAATTTCTTTGATAGGAGTTTCTACCTCTGTCATGTCATTGGTATATGCACATAAAGTAGAAACAGAATTTTGTTCTCCAGTTACAAGTTCCATAGCATTTTTGATTCCATCAGCAAATACACTGTGTGTTGCAATTAAAAGTTTTTTCTTCATTTTTTATACACCTCGTTATTAAAAATAGTTCAATTTAAATGATATTTTTTTATAAAGCAAGAATGATGCCAAGTGTTAGTGTGAAAATTTAGAGGGTTGCAGATGAAAAGTATTGTATATATAATAATAATACAAAAATGAGAAAAGGAGAGAGAAAGTTGCTGAAAGATTCCATTATTCAATATGTAAAAGAAAATACAGCAAAAATTAGCTTGGAAGAATTAGATACTGTGCTGACAGCGGAAGCAATTGCCGGATATTTTCAAGTAAAAAGAAATACAGTCAGCTATTATCTGAATCAAGAAATTGGAAAAACATTTTTTAAAATTAATACAAGACCGGTTCGCTTTCTAGATAAAAAAGTATTTGAAAAAAATTTTTTTACAGTGTCAAAGGATGTTTATGCTAGTGTGAATGACCTCTTAGATGAAAATAAGCGGAAAAATGGCATTCAAAAGGAAGAAAAACAGGAAATAAATTTTGTAGAAGAACAGGATGTTTTTCAAAATCTGATTGGTTCTAATGGAAGTTTAAAAAACCCAATTGAACAGATGAAAACTTCTATTTTTTATCCCAATACCAGTCTTCCAGTGTTTCTTCACGGGCCGACCGGATCAGGGAAAAGTTTTATGGCAAGAAAAATTTATGAATTTGCAGTGCAAGAAGGAATTCTTAAGCCGGATGCTCCTTTTATAATTATGAACTGTGCTCAGTACGTAAATAATATTGAATTATTGTCCAGTAATTTGTTCGGGTACGTCAAGGGAGCTTTTACTGGAGCTTATGCAACAACCAAGGGATTGTTGGAGGCAGCAGACGGTGGAATGTTATTTCTAGATGAGGTGCATCGATTAAACAGTGAAAGTCAAGAAAAGCTGTTTGTCTTTCTGGATCAAGGAATTTTTCGAAGAATGGGAGAAAGTGAAGGATGGCATAAAGCAAAAGTGCGGATGGTCATGGCTACCACAGAAAATTTGGAATCAAATTTTCTAGATACATTTTTAAGAAGAATACCTATTGTTGTACAGATACCTTCTTTGAGAGAGAGAGGAGAGCAAGAACGTTTGCAGTTTATTTACCATTTCTTTATAGAAGAAAGTAAGGTGTTGGATAAGAAGATGAAAGTGTCTGGTAATGTAATTGAAGCGTTGTTAAATCATCTTTATCAAGGAAATATTGGAGATTTAGAGAATAAAATAAAATTTATTTGTGCAACTGCATATGCAAAAGAGAAACGAAAAAATGAAATTGATATACATTTGGAGCATCTTCCGGAAGATGTGTTAAAGGGGATTGCAGAGAAAGCGGAAAATAAAATTGGAAATTATGATACGGTAGAAATTTATCCGAACGCCCCAATACAGGAAATATTATCTGGAGATAAGAACGGAAAAGATTATCATCAAGAACTGTTTGAAAAATTGATTGCTATTTTTGGAGAATTTCGCAGTCAGAATTATGCAAAGGAACAGTTTGAAAAACGATGCATGCACACAGTTAATGATGTATTGGATTGTTTGATTTATAATCAGAATTCTGAAAATGAAAATACTATGCGTAAATATATTGTAAACAGCGTGCAGGAAGCGTTTCGATATGTAGAGTACAGTTGTAATGTTCAGTTTGGAGGAAATAGTCTCCATGCGATTACGGCGTATTTTTTCTGTATGAATCAACACTTTCGGAAACAAAATATTTTCATTCCCAATGAATTGATGCAGTATATATTAGAAGAGTATCCGAAGGAAATTCATATTGCAAAGCGGATTCTTAATATGCTGTCTTCTAAAATGGATATTGTGTCAACACAAGAAGATTTAATTCCATTGACAATTTATATTCGAAGTCTTTTAAATGTTTCCCTTTCCAGGAAAAGACCAAGAGCAGTAATTTTAGCCCATGGATATGCGACAGCAAGCAGTGTTGCAGATGTTGCTAACCGAATATTGGATGAAAATATTTTTGAATCTGTGGATATGCCAATTGAGAAAAATGTATCCGACGTCGTGCAATGGATGAAAGAGTATGTAGAAAAAAATGATGTCAGCCATGGAATTATTTTAATGGTTGATATGGGTTCTTTAAGGGAAATTTATCGATCTTTTGAAGAAAATTTAAAATCACCGCTCGTTGTAATGAATAATATTTCAACACAAATGGCAATTATGGCAGGAGAATTGATTCAAAAGGAAGAGAAATTAGAAGATATTGTTCGGATTCTTGAAGAGGAGAATGAAACGGAGTATAAAATCATATATCCTCAAATACAAAAACAAAAAACTATTTTAACTTGTTGCATTACCGGCACAGGAACGGCGGAGCAGATTCGTCTGTTGATTGAAAACAGTATTCCAAAAGAAATGGATATTCAAGTGATTTCTTATGATTATGATCAACTACAAAATGTGGAAATTGTGAAAGGAATCTACCAGAAGTGTGAAGTCTTAGGAATTGTAGGTACAAAAAATCCCCAAATAGGACAGGAAAAGTTTATTCCATTGGAACAATTAGTTTCCGGAGCAGCAACGGAACAGATGATTAATATGTTGAAAAATGTTGCGGACGCAGTTTCTATGGAAAAATTGAATGATAATTTAATACGAAATTTTTCTATGAACCGTTTATTAGGATTTTTGACAATTTTAGACACGGAAAAAATTTTAATGCATATTGAAGAGGCAATGAAACAGTATGAGTTTTTGACAGGAAGGAAGCTAAAAAATAGTACAAAAATTAATCTTTTTATTCATGTGGGCTGCTTGACAGAACGTTTGATTCGTAATTCGGCAATTGAAGATTATCCAGAGAAAGATAAGTTTCAAAAAATTCACAAAAAGGAAATTCGTCAGATACAGGCAGCGTTTAGTGTGATTGAAAAGACTTATAGTGTGAAAATTCCAATTTCTGAAATTGGTTATATTTATGATATTTTAGCGGGAATATGAGGTTTTTCGAGGAAAATTAAATATTTTGACAAAAGCATGACACTAAGTTGGCATGCTTTTTGTTTTATATAAAGACATCCGGATAAACAGTGATGAAATTTGAAAAGCCGAAAGGAGAATAACGATTATGATGATACCAATGGGAGAATTGTTAGCAAAAGCAAAAAAAGAAGGGTATGGAGTTGCAGCACCGAATGTATTTAATAGAGAAACTATTGAGGCATGTTTTTTAGCAGCGAAAAAATTAAGAGCACCGATTATTTTAGATGTTGCAGCAGTTCATGGAATTTATGAATGTGCTGATATTGCAAGATATTATGAAAAACAGTATCCAGAAGTACCATTTGCTCTAAACTTAGATCACGGTGGAGCTTATGAAGATATTGTAAAAGCAATTCATGCAGGATTTAGTTCTGTTATGATTGATCGTTCTACATGTGCTTATGAAAAGAATGTAGAAGAAGTAAAAGAAATTGTAAAAATCGCTCATGCAGTAGGAACTTCGGTAGAGGCAGAACTTGGACATGTAGGACAGGGTGCTGAATATGAAGAAACAAGAGATGCAGGACTTACCAAATTAGAAGAAGCATTAAAGTATGTGGAAGAAACCGGAGTTGATTGTCTGGCAGTTGCAGTTGGAACTTCTCATGGAGTATACAAAGGAGAACCACATTTGGAATTTGAACTTTTAGATCATTTATCTAAGGAAGTACCAGTCCCATTAGTATTGCACGGAGGTTCTGGAACAGGGGATGAAAATCTTGCAAAAGCAGTAAGAACAGGAATTCAGAAAGTAAATTTAAATACAGATGTCAGTGAGGCAGGAAAGCAGGCATTAAGAGAAGCCCTTGCTTCCACAGAAGTTCATGGTTCCGGAAAAGATGAATTTACACCGAAAAAGATGAATTTGCAGCAGACAATTGCAGCAGGTGTGGCAGGATTCCAAGCAGAGTTAGAACATTATATGAAATTATTCGGGTCTGAGAACAGATGGTAAAAACATTGGGAATTGAACAATTTGCCCCAATGAATCATATATATCGGTTTTATGAACTGAATGATTATATGAAATCAATCGCAGAGATTGGTTATCATTCTATGGATCTTTGGACCTGCGGTTCCCATTATTTCGTTGACAGTAATAATTATGAAGATACAAAATATATTAAAAAACTAATGAGTCAGTATGATATCCGTATAGTAAGCATTACTCCTAGACAATCTTGTCCGAATCCATTTCATATGGCAGTAAAAAAGACAGAGTTAAGAGAAAAAGCAAAACAGTATTTTCAGAATATGATTCTAGCAGCACATGAATTATCGTGTCCGAAACTTTTGATTACATCCGGCTGGCAGTCTTATTCTGAGACAAGACAGGAAGCATGGGATCGTAGTGTCTGGATGGTTGGCGAATTGTGCAGATTTGCTGAAAAATATGGGGTGTCTTTGACAATGGAAACATTATCCAGGCAAAGTACCACATTAGTAAATACTATCAGCGATTTAAAACAGATGATGAAGGAAGTGAATTCTAAAGCATTTACAATTACAGCAGATATTCATACAATTTACAATGCTAAGGAATCTATACAAGATTATTTTGATACATTTGGGAAAAAACTAAATCATTGTCATTTTATGGATTATAAAAATGGTATCCGTTCACATCTGGCATGGGGAGATGGAGAAGCTGACATAAAAGAAATATTGGATATTTTTGATCGCAATCGTTTTTCTGGGCATTTTGTGTTGGAATATACAGATAGTAAATACTTTTTGGAGCCTTTTAAGGTTTATGAGAAAACATATCATATCATAAGGCAAAATTTATAATAGAAAGAGGTAGAAGGAAATGAGTGAAAGAAAGACAACAAGATTTGCAGTTTTGGAAGCAGAACGTGTCGTAAAAGTACATGAAAGAGAAATTCCGGCGTTAAAAGCCGATGAAGTATTGATTAAAAATGGTGCCTGTAATATTTGTACGACAGATTATGGGCAGTATACAGGAGCAAGAAAAAATCTGATGTTTCCTATGGCATGGGGACATGAATTTGCAGGAACTATAGTAGATATGGGTTCTGATGTAAAGGAATTTGAAGTTGGCGAAATGGTTGGAATCGGATATGATAATTGTGGTGAGTGTGAATTTTGTAAAAAGGGATTGACCAGTGAATGTGTTACCTTGGGGGCTGGAAGAAACAAGCTGTCTCCAGATGGATATCACGGAGGATTTGGTTGCTCTGAATACGTAATCAAACCTTATCGTTCTTTATTTAAATTAAATCAGAACATGGATCCGTCAGAAGCAGCATTTGTAGAGCCGGTTGGAACTGTATGTCAGGGAATTCGGAAACTTCGTGTACAGCAGGGAGAAAAAATAGTTGTTATTGGTGCAGGAACGATGGGTGTTTTGAATGCATTGGTAGCGAAAGCAGAAGGCTGTGAAGTCATGATTACAGAAATGATGGACAAAAAAATTGAAGTTGCTAAAGAACTTGGGTTAAATGTTGTTGATGTAAAAGAAAAAGATCCGGTAGAAGCAGTTAAAGAATGGACGGATGGACGAGGTGTAGATGCAGTTATTTTGGCAGTAGGAGTGACAGCAGCCAACGATCAGGCATTGGAAATGATTAAACGGCTGCATGGAAGAATTTTAATGTTTGCAGCGGGGTATCCTGCACCGGAGCTGCATGTTGATTCTAACTTAATTCATTATCGTAAAATGGAATTAATTGGAACTTTTTCTGCAGACAAATGTGATTTTGAAAGAGCTGCAGAGCTGATGAGAGAAAAGAAAATCGATTTATCAAAATTAGTAGAAGCAAAATATAAATTAGATGATGTGGAACAGGCATTTGAGGCAGCAATTGTACCTGGAGCATATCGCGTAAGTGTAGTATTTGATTAAAAAGGAGGAATTGTGGATGATTAAATTATTGCGAGTAGATTATCGGTTGGTACATGGACAGGTAGCTATTTCATGGTCACGTCATATTGGAGCAGATTGTATTTTAGTTGCCAATGATGAGGTTGCAAAAGATGAAATGCGCCAGTCAATGTTAAGACTTTCCAAGCCACAGGGAATGAAATTAGTAATTAAATCGATTGAAGATTCTGTAAAATCAATCAAATCAGGAGTGACAGATAAATATAAAATGTTTATTGTTGTAAATAATATTCAGGATGTGGAGAGGTTGGCAAAGGAAATACCAGAATTAAATTATGTGAATCTTGGTGTATTGCCTGCAAATGAAAATACAAAAGCATTAAGCAAAGCAATTAATGTAACATCAGAAGATGTAAAGACGCTGAAAAAACTGCTTGCAAAAAACATAGAAATTGACATTCAGCAAGTTCCGACAGAAGCTATTACACATGTAGATGAAAAACTATTAGAAAGTTAGGAGGAAAAAAGATGTTAATAAAAGCAATATTAGTGGGGCTTGTATTAGGTTTATGTAAAAGTGAATGGATTTACGGATTCCCTCAAGTTGGACGTCCGATTGTAGTCTCAACATTAACAGGACTGTTTTTGGGAGATCCGGTGCAAGGTGTGATTATGGGAAGTGTTTTGGAATTAATGTTTATCGGTTCATTTCCAATTGGAGCAGCAGTCAGCCCGGATTATACTTCTGCGGGAGCCATATGTACTGCTTTTGCAATTTTAACTGGAGGTGGAAAGGCAGTAGCAACTGCAATGGCATTGCCAATTGCATTGTTAGGTGGATTCATTTTCATTGGATGTAAATTGATGAATGCAGCTTTTGGACAGATTATGATGAAATATCTTGAAAAAGATGATTCTAAAGGTGCTTCTAGAATATATATAATGGGTTCTGTTTTCACCTGTTTTGTAGTGTATTTTGCTTATGCTTTTGTTTGCATCTTTGCAGGAAGTGCAGCAGTGGAAGCTGCAGTAAATGCAATTCCAAAAGTAATTATTAATGGCTTGGCAGCTTCTGCAAATCTTTTGCCGGCAGTAGGGTTTGCACTCTTACTCCAGATGGTAATTACAAAAAAGATGTCACCATATTTCTTTATCGGATTTATTTTAGCAGCATATTTAAGTATGCCGACGATTGCAGTAACTCTATTAGGAATTATGTTTGTATTAGTTATGGTAACATCACAGAATAATCAGCTAGCAGCTGAAGAAAATGCAGGAGGTGACGAAAATGAGTTCTAAGATTGAAAAGAAAGATTTAAAAACAATATATCGAAGATATTTAGCACTAAATTGTATGAATGACTATCCGGGACAGATGCATAATGGATATACATTCTCCTTACTTCCAGTTCTTGATAAGATTTATAAAGATAATAAAGAAGAACGTATCAAGGCCAAGAAGCGCCATATGGAATACTTTAATATTACTCCGAATATTGCAGGATTTGCCCTAGGTATTTCTACTGCGATGGAAGAGGAAAATGCAAAAAATCCAGAGTTTGATGATACAACTATCAATACAGTAAAAACGGCATTAATGGGACCGCTATCAGCAATTGGAGATACTCTATTTCCTGCAACATTAAGAATTCTGGCAACCTCACTTGTAATTACTATGGCAGCAGCTGGAAATGTATTTGCACCAATTTTATTCTTATTAATTTATAATATTCCAAACTATTTGGCAAGATGGTACAGCCTGAAATATGGTTACAGCATGGGAATGGAATTTATGGTAAAATCCCAGAAATCAGGTATTATGGATAAAGTATCTTATGCTTGTACAGTAGTTGGATTAATGGCAATCGGTGCTATGATATTTTATACTGTAAACATTAGTACACCAATTACTATTGGGAATGTAAAAAATGGCGGCATTGTATTGCAAACAACATTAGATACAGTCATGCCGGGAATGTTAAAAATTGCATTGGTTGGTATTGAATATTGGTTATTGAAAAAAGGTGTAAAAGTCGTACCGCTTTTGATTGGAACTATGGCTGTCGGTGTACTGTTATTCGCAATTGGAGCGATTGCTTAAGGGCAGGAGGCTAAAGATGAAAAAAGAATTACTTGTGATTGGTGCTGGAAATATTGGACGAGGTGTCATCGGTGGATTATTTTTTGAATCTGGTTACCATTTGTATATTTACGATATTATGGAAGAACGGATGAAACAGTTGAAAGAACAAGGCACTTATTTGATTGAACGGGTAGGTGCGAACAATAAACGAAGAGTTCTTGTCGACGATTTTGATGTTTTAGATTGTTCAGATACAGTAGATTTGATTGAACATATGAAAAAAGTAGATTTGATTGCCTGTTGCGTATACGAAGGTGCTTTTCAAAGTATTTGTCAAAATTTAAAGGAAGCTATTGAATATCGTACAGAACAAGAGGCAGCTCCATTGAACATACTGCTTTGTGTTAATGCATTGGGGGCTCCGGATTACTTTGAGACAGAGTTAGCAAAATTATTGCAAAATAACCCGGCTGCTAGCCGTTATCTTAAAGAAAAAATAGGAATCTGTCAGGTTATGGTAGGAATGGCGGCAATGCCGTCTTCTGAAGAATTAATTGCAGAAGATGCATTTGCAGTTACAACTAAATTAGATGGACATATTGGAATTGATGAAGAACCTTTTAAAGGTGAGCTGCCACAGGTGAAACAAACTGGAGGGGTTCAAAAAGGGAAAGCTCAGATTTATCGAAAAGTCTATACTGGAAATATGAAGCATTGCATGTTGGCTTTTTTGGGAAAAGCAAAAGGCTATACTTACATTCGTGATACTTATGATGATGGATGGATTGAGGATTGTGTACTTGGAGCATTTTTTGAAGCGGATGCAGCTATTCAGGCGGAATATCAATTTGATGAAACTGACCATCAGGAGTGGATTGATTTTATTGTAGAAGCTCCTAAAAACCGAAATCTGAAAGATGCTTTTACGAGAGTAGCAGCAGATCCTAAGACAAAACTTTCCAGAGATAATCGATTTGTAGGACCAGCATTGTTATGTATGAAACATCATATTCTGCCATTTTATTTGGCAAAAGGGATTGCCTATGGATTTTTATACCGTGATGAAAGCGATATTGCCAGTATAGAAATTACAAACTATGTAAAAGAACATGGGATTGAAAAAGCTATAGAAGTTTATTGTGGTCTGACAGAAAATGAATGGGAGTTAAAACAATTGATTATGGCACAATATAAGGAAGCAGAAAAAATTCGTTAAAAAGGAGAAAAATTATGAGATATAAACATTTTAAAAATGCAGATGCTGATATTTCTGCATTAACAGTTGGTACATGGGGGATTGCAGGAGCAAACTCTGCAGGAGTGACATGGGGAGATGTAGATACAGAAGAATCGATTGCTGCCATTCGCCAGATGATAGATAATGGAGTTAATATGGTAGATACAGCCCCAATCTATGGAGACGGTCATTCTGAAACAGTCGTTGGACAAGCATTAAAAGATGGATATCGTGAAAAAGTGTATCTTGCAACAAAGTTTGGTTCTTACATCAGTCATTACACAGGAAAATCTGTAAGAGATAACAAATATAACTCCGTAGAGCGTGAAATTGATGAATCTCTTGCAAGATTACAAACAGATTATATAGACTTTTATATTATGCATTGGCCAGATGAAAATACACCGATTGAAGAAACAATGGCAGTCTGTAATATGTTGAAAAAAAAGGGGAAAATCCGTTACATTGGAATGTCTAATTCTTCCAAAGAATTAATTCAGGAAGCGCAAAAATATGCTAAAATTGATGTAATCCAGCCTCCGTTTTCTATCGTGAACCAGTCAGAAAGAGAACTAATGGAATGGGCTGAAACTCAAGGAATTGGGACAATGACTTATGGTTCTCTAGGTGGTGGAATTTTAACAGGAGCTATTCGCGAACTTCCAAAACCAGATCCAAAGGACATGCGTCAGGTATTCTATCCATTCTTTAAAGAACCGGTATTCTCTAATGTTATGGAATTATTAAAGACATTAGATAAAATTGCAGAAGCACACAATGTACCGGTGGCACAGGTATCCATCAACTGGAGTACCCAAAAGAGTTTTGTTGGTACAGCATTAACTGGAGTTAATACACCTGCACAGGCAGATGAAAATTGCAGTGCATTTGAATGGCAGTTGAATAATGAGGAAATTGCATTGATTGACAGTGAAATTGACAGATTAAATATTGGATAAGGTTTTTCTTGTGTTCATATAAGTCTTTTTATGGGGCTGTCACTTTAGTTGAACCGCTCCCCGTCAAGTAGACAATTGAAAAAATATAAATTTTTCCTGCCAGTAGAAATTTATCTGCTGGCAGTTTTTATGCAGCTTGCAAGTAAATTTCGTGTTTTTCCATTGGCGTTAAAATTCCGAGATTCCTTTGCAAGCGTTTATTGTTGTAGTAATCTATATAATCTTCGATCATTTTTTCGAGAGTATCTCTATCGGTGAATCGTTTTCCATAGTATCGCTCTCTCTTCAGAATTCCCCAAAAGCCTTCCATTGGTCCATTGTCGATACATTTAGCAACTCGCGACATGCTTT
>OGGQ01000300.1_pt1 | contig 72869 bp, 81 predicted proteins | sample 1571191 | NCBI WGS metagenome assembly OGGQ01 (sample SAMEA2582061, study PRJEB24529) | metagenome | biome: Human gut stool | place: China | collected 2011
TCAGCTGGTTAGAGCATCACCTTGACATGGTGGGGGTCGTTGGTTCGAGTCCAATTGTGCCTACCAAGATTTCGCCCGGTAGCATAAGCTCCCGGGCATTTTCGTATAGGCGTCTTATTCGACCTTGGGGATGGCCGGGGCGGCGGCCGGCTTACCGTTTTGCTCGCGGATGATCGTCATCGCTGAAGCGACCATCGAGCCCATGTCGGCGAGATTGGCCGGAAGAAGCAGCGTATTACCTTCCTTAGCAATTTTTCCGAAAGCTTCCACGTACTTTTCCGCGACTTGCAGATTGACGGCCTGCATGCCTTGCGGCTGGCTGATAGCCTGTGCAACGGCACGAATGGCCTCAGCTTGAGCCTTGGCGACGGCTTCAATCGCGCGGGCTTCACCTTCCGCCTTGTTAATCGCGGCTTGTTTCTCGCCTTCGGATTGGGCGATCATGGCCGCTCTTTCGCCTTCTGCAATATTGATTTCTTTTTGCTTCTGGCCTTCCGAAGTGGCAATGACAGCGCGTTTTTCGCGCTCTGCCGTAATCTGCAGCTGCATCGCGCGCAGAATTTCTTTCGGCGGCGTCAGATCCTTAATTTCATAACGGAGGACTTTCACGCCCCAGGTCTGAGCGGCTTCGTCTACCGCCTGAACAACTCTTGCGTTGATCTCTTCGCGTTCCTCGAACGTTTTATCGAGCGACATCGTGCCGATGACGCTTCTGAGAGAAGTCTGGGCAAGTTGTGTAATGGCCATCACGAAGTCGGATGTTCCGTAGCTGGCAAGTTCCGGATTGGTGACCTGGAAGTAGAGGACACCGTCCACTTGCAGCTGAGTGTTGTCTTTGGTAATGCAGATTTGGCTCGATGTATCCATTGGAATTTCTTTGAGCGTCTGGCGATAGGCAACGCGGTCGATAATCGGAATGATGAAATTCAGACCCGGCTGAAGCACGGTATGAAATTTTCCAAATCGTTCGACGACCCAGGCTTCCTGCTGTGGAACGACGCGAACCGATTTGGCAATGAAGATGACGGCAAAGACTGCCAGCACCATGATGAATACGGCGAACCCTCCGATTGCTTCCACATTATTTCCCCTGTTTGAGTTTGATAATTAAAGTATTTCCGCTCATCCCGACGATCTCCCAAAGGCCGGGAACCATCGGTGAACCTTTTTCCGGTTTGGCATCCCAGACGGTTCCGCGATAGAAAACTCGAGCTTTGCCGTTTTTTTTCCATTCCTTGACTTCGACGGAGTGTCCGTCGTTGATGTGCTGCAAATGGTCGGCATCCGTGCTTACGGAGTTTTTCCTTTTCCGATAGGACAGATAAACGCAGCCGGCAATGGCAAAGACGGCAAACGCGAGCAGCTGAAACAGTATTCCCGCTCCGATCAAAGCAAAGATAAAGGCGGTCAATGCGGCTGCAGCAATAATGAGCAGGTAGATCGTGCCGAGAAGAATGTCGGCGCCGGCTAATACGACGGCTCCGATCAGCCACAAATAAATCATAGAAAACACTTCATGCGCTCCTTTAGGCTTTGTCCAGAGGTGCAATAACACCGTCTAATCCGGCGAGTACGGACAGCATCAGAATGGACTTCTGTTCGCAGGCATAGACGCCTTTCGGATTGAACCATTCCTTAAGCGTATGAGTGCCGTATTCTTCGCCGCCGCGTCCGAGTGTCACGGCAGGGATGCCGCGCTCGATAGACATGTTGGTATTGGTGCAGCCGCCCGGCAGGAATTTGTAATTTCTGCCGACGGCTTGAGTGGCCAGTTTGGCAAGCTGAATGATCGCTGCATCATCCGGCTGAGATCCTGCGGGGACGTCCAGCGTCTTTTCGATCGAAAGACTGAGTTCTCCTTCGCCGCCTTCTTTCTTTTGTTCGATTTCAACGCCGCGGCGGATGGCATGATAGATTTGTTCTTCTATTTCATTCAGTGCAGCCTGAGAATTTGAACGAGCATTGATCTTGAAGACTGCTTTCTGAGCGATGGCGTGAATTGCCTGACCGCCTTCGATCAAACTGACGGTCAGAGTTGTCTTAGGATCTTTCGGCGGAACGATCTTGGCGATTTCCGCGATGGCCAAGCCTGCGGTATGGATGGCGCTGACGCGTTCGCACGCTGTCCACGCGTGACCGCCCGGGCCTTCAATCGTGACCTCAAGGTCGATCATGCCGGTGGCGTTGGCGTAAAAAATTTCTGCCGTCGCGCCGTCAATGGAAATTGTGGCCAGCAGATTGGTTTTGTCTTTGAGCTGGTCAAGTGTCCAGGCCATGCCTTTCATGCCCCCGAGACCTTCTTCGCAGACCGTACCGCAGAAGTAGATATCGTGAACGGGTCGAAGATTTGCCGCTTTAAAAGCTCTCAGAACAGCGAGGTTGGCGGCGATAGCACGGGTGTCGTCGCAAATGCCGGGGCAGTGGATACGTCCTTCGGCATCTGTCTCAATCCCTTTGACGTCGCCGAAAGAAAATACGGTGTCTAAATGGCCTTCGAGTAAAACACTGCAGCCGGTATTGCCGGTTCCGTGCAGCTTGCCGATGACGTTAAAGTGCTCGTCCATGTAGATATCATCCAGACCGGCCTCACGAAGCATAGAAAGGTAGCGTTCAGCTTTGGCTTTTTCGTGACCGGTCGGCGCTTCGATCAGTACGAGTTCTTTCTGATCACGAATCGTTTCTTCGAGATGGTCTTTCACATAGTCGAAAGCACGTTGTACGGAAGGGCTGGTTTTGACTGTTTCTACAGCTTCGACAATCTTGGGAGAGAAGTGTTCCATTTTCGGACCTTTTTGCAGTAATTGAAGATTTGGAATAGGTATCCTTGCAACATTCATATTAAGAAAATCGCATAAGGAGCGAAAGTGCTAATTTCATTTTTGACGCTGATCCTGTCGTTTTGCATCGGAATTCTGTCCGGCCTCTTTTTTCGGAAGAGAGTTCCTAATTTTCTCGGGGTGGTGTTGGCTTGTGTCATAGGTGCCTTTATCGGTATTTTGGCAACCTACATCATTCTTAAATTCCTCCTTTGGATCGAAGTTATCGGCTCAGTGAATACCGACTGGTTTATCCGTCAGTGTATTTGGCTTACCGTTCTGTCGGTTTTCGGCGTCATCCTGAGCGGGAAAGCGTTTAAGGACAAACCCACGAAATAAGTTTTAAAGCTAAGTATTAAGCCTCTGAAAGGCTGAAAAAGTAAGGCGCGACTCAGCATTAGGCTCCGGTTAGACGGTAAAATCTACTTTTTACGTTCGGCTGGGCCTTTTTGCGTCCGCGCTCGAACCAATCGAATAATTTGAAGAATTTTTGGAGAAAGATTAATGATCGAAGTAACTCTGCCCGACGGCTCCAAACGTGAATTCGATTCACCGGTTACCGTAGGTGACGTTGCAGCCTCTATCGGCGCCGGCCTGGCTCGCGCTGCTTTGGCAGGTAAAGTTAACGGCAAACTCGTGGACCTGTCTCACCCGATTACCGAAAACAGTACGGTTTCGATTGTGACTGACAAAGACCCTGAGGGCCTTGAGATCATTCGTCATTCGACCTCTCACTTGATGGCTCAGGCAGTCAAGGAACTGTATCCGGAAGCCCAGATCACGATCGGGCCGGTGATTGAAAACGGTTTCTACTATGACTTCTCTCTGCCGAAACATCTGACCAACGAAGATCTGCCGCTCATCGAAAAGAAGATGGACGAGATCGTCAAACGCGATCTTCCGATCGTTCGTGAAGAGATGGACCGCGACGAGGCCGTCAAATACTTCAACTCCATCGGCGAACACTACAAGGCCGAAATCATCGGTTCTATTCCCGCAGGTGAAACTATTTCTCTGTACCGTCAGGGCGACTACGTCGACCTTTGCCGCGGACCTCACGTCCCGAGCACAGGCCGTCTGAAAGTTCACAAGCTAATGAAGCTTGCCGGTGCCTACTGGAGAGGCGACAGCAAGAATGAAATGCTGCAGAGAATTTACGGTACCGCCTGGGCCAAGAAAGACGATATGGCTGCTTACCTCCATATGCTGGAAGAAGCAGAAAAGCGCGATCATCGCCGCCTCGGCAAGGAACTCGATCTCTTCCATTTCCAGGAAGAAGCTCCGGGTCTTATCTTCTGGCACGCTCGTGGCTGGGCACTCTGGCAGCAGGTTGAACAGTACATGCGCCGTGTTTACCAGGACAACGACTATCAGGAGGTTAAGGCTCCTCAGCTGTTAGACCGTTCTCTCTGGGAAAAATCCGGTCACTGGTCTAAGTACAAAGAAAACATGTTCACGACAGAGTCGGAAAACCGTTACTACGCTCTGAAACCGATGAACTGCCCGGGCCACATTCAAATTTTCAACAGCGCCGTTCGCTCCTACCGCGATCTGCCGATCCGCTACGGTGAATTCGGTGCCTGCCACAGAAATGAACCGTCCGGCTCTCTGCACGGCTTGATGCGCGTCCGCGGTTTCACTCAGGACGATGGGCACATCTTCTGTACAGAAGATCAGATTCTTTCCGAATGCACCGCTTACACCAAGCTCGTTCAGAAGGTTTACGCCGACTACGGCTTTACCGATATTTCCTACAAGATTGCAACACGTCCGGAAAAACGTATCGGTGACGACGCAACTTGGGATAAAGCAGAAAAAGCTCTGATGGATGCATTGGATGCTTCGGGCATCAAGTACGATATTCTTCCGGGTGAAGGCGCTTTCTACGGTCCGAAGATCGAATACCATCTGCGCGACTCCTTAGGCCGCGGTTGGCAGTGCGGTACGATCCAGGTCGACTTCCAGATGCCGGCTCGCCTCGGTGCCGAATATGTGACCGAAAGCAACGGCAGAGCCACTCCGGTGATGCTCCACCGCGCAATCGTCGGCAGCTTGGAACGCTTCATCGGCATGCTGCTTGAACACTATGCCGGTCAGCTTCCTCCGTGGCTTGCTCCGGTTCAGGTCGCCGTTGCCAACATTACCGACGACCAGGCCGATTACGCCAAAGGAGTGGTTTCTATGCTCAAAAAGGCGGGTCTTCGTGCCGAAGCAGATTTGCGAAACGGCAAAATTACATATAAGATTCGCGAACTTAGCCTGCAGAAGCTTCCTTACATCCTCGTTGTCGGAGCTAAGGAAAAGGCAGAAGGTAAAGTCGCGGTTCGAGTTCGCGGCGGCAAGGATCTTGGCGCCATGAGCGTGGAAGACTTTATTAAGCTCGTTCAGGAAGATGTGGCAACGCGCCGCAACGTGAACGAAATTGAATAACTAATTGGAGACGAAAATAGCTCAAGAACGTACACACCGGATCAATGGCGAGATCCGCGTCCCTGAAGTTCGCTTGACGGGTCTTGACGGCGAGATGATCGGTATCGTCAGGACCTCTCAGGCTTTAGCCATGGCCGAAGAGGCAGATGTTGACTTAGTGGAGGTCGCGCCGAACGCTCGTCCTCCGGTCTGCCGTCTGATGGATTACGGTAAATTCCGCTATCAGGAGCAGAAGAAGGCACAGGAACAGAAGGCCAAGCAGAAGGTCATTCAGGTCAAGGAAGTGAAGTTCCGTCCGCAGACGGATAAGAACGACTACGACACGAAACTTCGTGCTTTGACTCGTTTTTTAGCCGACGGTAATAAAGCAAAGGTCACACTGCGCTACAGAGGCCGTGAAATGGCCCACCAGGAATTTGGTACAGATCTCCTGAATAAAGTGAAAGAAGATTTGGCTGATATTGCTCAGGTCGAATCCTTTCCTAAACTTGAAGGTCGCCAGATGATTATGGTTCTGGCTCCTAAGAAAAAGAAATAGTATTCTTACAAATTAATGATTTGTTTTGGAGTATTATTACGACCCTGCTTTCGGGCAGAAAATAAGTGAAACCAGGCTGAACAAGATCCTCAGTGTCTGAGGGCGCCTGCAATCATCTAATAAAAGGAACTTAGGCAAAATGCCCAAGATGAAAACCAAAAAAGCTGCGAGCAAGCGTTTTAAAGTTCGCTCCGGCGGCTCCATCAAGCGTGCACACGCTACCAAGCGTCATATTCTCACTAAGCGCACGACGAAGAACAAACGTCACCTGCGCGGCATGTTAACCATCAGCGAGTCGGATAAAAAAGAAATCCGCGCGATGATGCCTTACGCTTAATTTAGAGGAGAGAATAAGATGCCCCGAGTAAAACGTGGTGTAACGGCTCGTGCCCGTCATAAGAAAGTATTTGCGCTGTCCAAGGGCTTTACCCTTCGCCGCAATAATGTTTATCGTGTCGCTAAGCAGGCAGTTATGCGTGCCGGTCAGTACGCATACCGCGATCGCCGCAACAAGAAACGCGTATTCCGCCGTCTGTGGATTGCTCGTATCAACGCCGGTGCTCGTGCCAACGGCATGAACTACAGCCAGTTCATGAACGGCCTCAAGAAAGCCGGTATTGAACTCGACCGTAAAGTTCTGTCCAACATGGCTATCTTCGATAAAGAAGGTTTCGCCGCTGTTGTTGCTAAAGCTAAGGCTAGCCTTGCTTAATTAGCTTCAGACACGCAGGTTTCAAGCCACTTTCAGTGCTTTGAAACTGCTAAAATACCTACAAAAGCCTGGTTTGATATGCCAGGCTTTTGTTTTTTCAGGTTACTAAAAATCTAACTGACCCAATATGGAAGATCTCAGTCTAATCATTCAATCTGCCAAAGAGGCTTTTGATCAGGCCGCAACGCCGGCAGCCCTTGAAGACGCGAAAGCGGTCTATCTCGGCAAAAACGGTTCTTTGACAGCATTGCTGAAGGGGATGGCAAAACTGTCCATCGAAGAAAAACGCGTTCGCGGAGCCGAAATCAATAAAGCTAAACGTGAAGTCGAAACGCTGCTCAATAATCGACGTGAAGCTTTGGCCCGCGAAGAACTCAACCGTAAATTGACCTCTGAATCGGTCGATATCACGCTTCCCGGACGTACGTTCGGCAACGGCGGTATTCATCCGGTCATGAGAACTTGGATGCGCGTCGAAGAAATCTTTAAAACGATCGGCTTTGATGTTACCGACGGCCCTGAAGTTGAAAACGACTGGTACACCTTTACAGCTTTAAATAATCCGCCTAATCATCCGGCCCGCTCTATGCAGGACACGTTCTACGTGGACATGAAGGATGAAACCGGCAAACAGCTTCCTTTAAGACCGCATACCTCTCCGATGCAGGTTCGTTATGCCCGTCAGCACAAGCCGCCTATCAAGGTCATCGCTCCGGGAAGAACCTATCGCGTGGACTCCGATGCAACGCATTCCCCGATGTTCCACCAGGTCGAAGGTCTTTGGATCGACGAAAACATCAGTTTTGCCGACTTGAAGGGCGTCTATGTTGACTTCCTGAAGCGCTTCTTTGAAACGGACGACCTCATCGTTCGCTTCCGTCCGAGCTACTTCCCGTTCACCGAGCCGAGCGCTGAAGTGGACATGATGTTCACCAGCGGTCCTAGAAAGGGAAAATGGCTGGAAATCAGCGGCTCTGGCGAGGTCCATCCGAATGTCGTCAGAAACTTCGGTTTAGATCCGGAACGCTACATCGGTTTTGCTTTCGGTTCCGGTCTTGAAAGACTGACCATGCTCCGCTACGGAATCGATGACCTTCGTCTTTTCTTCGAAGGCGACCTCCGCTTCCTCAAACAGTTCAACTAATCGGCGAAAGGATAAAAATGTTATTTTCAGAAGAGTGGCTGCGCCATTACATCAATCCTGCCCTCAGCAGCGATGAGCTGTGCGAAACCCTGACCATGGGCGGTCTGGAAGTTGAAGGCGCCGAACCGATTGCGCCGGCTTTCACCGGAGTGATCGTTGCTCAGGTACTGACCTGTGATCAGCATCCGAATGCAGACAAACTGCATGTTTGTACAGTCGATATCGGCAAGGGCGAGCCCGTACAGATCGTCTGCGGTGCTCCGAACGTTAAGGCCGGCGTCAAGGTACCCTGCGCCACCATCGGCGCCGTTCTCCCCGGCGATTTCAAGATTAAAAAAGCCAAACTCCGCGGTGTCGAGAGCAACGGTATGCTCTGCTCCAGCCGAGAGTTAGGTATCAGCGAAGATCATTCCGGTTTGTGGATTCTTCCGGAAGATGCGCCTGTCGGAGAAGACATTCGCGTCTACGAACGTCTAGATGACAAGAAGATTGAAGTCAAAGCAACTCCGAACCGCGGTGACGCTTTAAGCGTGATCGGTGTCGGCCGCGATTTGAGAGCGCTGACCGGTGCCGAGCTTTCCCTCCCGGATTTCTCTCCGGTTCCGGCCACCTGCGACTGCGTTCACGAAGTACGCAATGAGGCCCCGGATCTTTGCGGACGGTTCGCCGGCCGTGTGGTCTGCGGCGTAAATGCGAAGGCTCCGACGCCTCAGTGGATGAAGGACCGCCTGGAACGTTCTGGACAACGTTCGATTTCTGCGTTGGTGGACATTTCCAATTACGTCATGCTCGAGCTCGGCCGTCCGACTCATATTTTTGACCTCGATAAGCTTGACGGTCCGCTGACTGTTCGCTGGGGTAAAGAAGGCGAGAAGGGCGAACTGCTCAACGGTCAGACCGTCGATATCGATCCGTATTTCGGAGTGATCAGCGACAACAACGGCATTGAAGCCATCGCCGGCATCATGGGCGGCGATCATGCCGCCGTCTCGCTGGAGACGAAGAATGTCTTTATTGAAGCTGCCTTTTGGTGGCCCAAAGCCATTCAGGGCCGCTGCAGAAAATTAAACTTCTCGACCGATGCTGCCTATCGTTTCGAGCGCGGTGTGGATTTCCAGTCCAATGTGGATCACATGGAATACATCACTCGCCTGATCCTCGAGATCTGCGGTACCTCTGAAACCAAGGTCGGTCCGGTTGTCGACGAAATCGAAGAGCTGCCCGTTCGCGAACCCGTTCGCATGAGAGCTGACCGCTGCAGAAAAGTCATCGGTGCAGATATCTCCGACGACAAAATGGCCGAGTGCTTTACTCGCTTAGGCTTCTCTTTCAAGAAAGAAGGAGACACCTTCGTTGTAGATGCGCCGAGCTATCGCTTTGACATTGAGATTGAAGAAGACCTGATCGAAGAAGTTTCTCGTCTTTACGGTTATCAGAACCTGACGGAAATTCCGCCGCTGGCTCGCGTAGCTATGCTCGAACGTCCTGAAGCAAAACTCGACCGTCATGAACTTCGCAAGAAGATGGCTGGTTTAGGTTTCCAGGAACTGATTAACTATTCCTTCATCAGTGAAGATGCTGAAGCAGACTTTGCCGAAGTGAAAGATCCGATCAAGGTTTTGAATCCGATCGCTTCTCAAATGGCTGTGATGAGAACACAGCTGATCTCAGGTTTGGTGGATCGCCTTAAGTACAACCTCAATCGCAAGGCTGACAGAGCCGCTTTGTTTGAATTGGGCCGCATCTTCAGGCGTGATCCTTCCGTTAAGGGTTCCGACTCCGCCGTTGAAGGCGTGTATCAGCCGCTGCATCTTGCCGCACTGGTATACGGTTCTGCCCGTCCCGCTCAGTGGGGAGAGAAGGCCAGAAACTTTGACTTCTTCGACTTAAAGGGCGCAGTAGAGATGCTGCTTCCGGGCCGCAATCTCCGCTTCGAAAAATCTAACCATCCTGCACTCCATCCGGGACGCGCCGCCACGGCTTATCTCGACGGCGAAGAAATCGGATTTATCGGTGAGCTTCACCCGGAATTGGCTCATAAGTATGAGCTGCCGCATTCTCCGATAGTCTTTGAACTCAAGGAAGAAGCGCTTCTTGATATCGGAGTACCGGTCAACCGCAGTCTGTCTAAGTTCCAGCCGATGTCCCGCGACATCGCCGTATTCATTGACGATGCAGTTCCGGTTCAGAAGCTGATGGATGCCGTTCGCAAGGCTGCGAAGAAGGATCCGCGCCTGCTGAGTTTGTCATCTTTCAAACTCTTTGATCTTTACAAACCCCAGGATGGTGCTAATGTAGGGAAGAAGAGCCTTGCATTTAACATGTTGCTCCAGCGCCCGGATGCTCAGCTTTCTGAAGAAGAGGCTGATGAGGCCGTCGCCGCTGTGGTAAAAGCCCTCGCTAAAGAGGGTGCAGTCTTGAGAGATTAAGGGGAAGTCATGGCAAACATTGGTCCTGACAATTTTGAACTCGTCAAAGAGTTGCTTGGGGATAAGAACACAATGAACCGCAGCACGCTCGAAGAAGTTCTCTTCGAAGAGCTCGGCTTCAGCCGCGAGATGTCTCGAGTTTTTGTGACTCAGTTTTTCCAGACCATTTCGGATGTTTTGGCAACCGGAGAGGAAGTAAAACTCACGACACTCGGCAGGTTTGAAATCTGCGGAAGAGCCTATAAAATGTTCTTTGATCCGGAGGCCAAGGAATGGTTTGACGCTCCGACCCGTTTGGATGTCTACTTCCATCCTTCCAAGAAACTGACGGACTTTATCGATTACAACCTCCGCCAAAAGGCTTGATAGCGGATGCCTAGAAAGAAAAAGCTTCCTGAATTGCCGCCGATACCTTCGAAAAGGTATTTTCCGATTCGGGAAGCGAGCGCACTTTGTGGTGTAAAAGATTATGTCCTGAGGTTTTGGGAAAAAGAATTTTCTCAGCTCAGACCGATGAAGCGCGGAAGCCAGCGTGCTTACCGCGCAAAAGATATTTTGATTGCCCGCAGAATACGGGAGCTTCTCTACGGAGACGGCTATCGTATTGATGCGGCAAGAGAAATTTTGAATAAAGAAGACAGAGAAGCAAAAGCCGGTGCATCTGCACCACAGCTTCCGGAGACTTCTTTCCCTGGTTTTGAAGGAGCCGGGACCTTTTCTCAGCCGGAAATCGATTGGGAAGAATTTGATTCTGTCGTCTATAACTTAGAAAAAATCGAAGAGTTTTTGCACAATTAAAAAAAATCGTGTAATATCACGGTTCTTGAGTCGGGGCGTAGCGCAGCCTGGTAGCGCACTTGCATGGGGTGCAAGGGGTCGCGAGTTCGAATCCCGCCGCCCCGACCACAAATTCTCGAAAGGCTGTCCAAGTGGCAGCCTTTTTTGTTGTTTGCGGTTCTCACGGAGGAGGTCGGCATGGCTTGTATTCTTTTTCCTTCACCAATCTTCGGACCGATTCATTCCAGACGCTTAGGTACTTCTTTAGGGATCAATCTTTTGCCGGCTGAAGCCAAAGTCTGCTCTTTTGACTGCGTGTACTGCGAATGCGGCTTTAATAAAGACCACGACGCCAAACGCAAGCTCCCTACGCGGGAAGAAGTTCGAACAGCTCTGGAAAAGAAACTTATTTATCTGCAGAAAACAGGCGTCGTTCCCGATGTCTTTACTTTTGCCGGCAACGGAGAACCGACGTCTCACCCTGATTTTGACCTCATCATTGATGACACGATTGAGCTTAGAGATCGCTATTTTCCCAACGCAAAAATCAGCGTCTTAAGCAACTCTACCTTCCTTGCGCGCGAGAAGGTTGTTAAAGCTTTGGCAAAAGTGGACAACCCGATTATGAAGCTCGATACCGTAAACGCGGACTACATCAAGCGCATTGATCGTCCGAACGCCAAGTACGATGTAAAAGGTGTCATCGAGAAACTCAAAAACATGACGGTTCGTCCGATTATTCAGACGATGTTCATGAAAGGTGAGTTTGAAGGACAGTCCGTGGATAACACGACAGACGAGTTTGTAGATCCGTGGATTGATGTGCTGGAAGAAATCAAGCCTCGGGAAGTCATGATTTACACCCTTGACCGCGACACACCGGCGGCCGGTTTAAAAAAGGCAGATAAAGAGTCACTTTGTAAAATCCGCGACAAACTTGAAAGAAGAGGTTACCGCGTCATGGTAAGCGTCTAAGGATAAACACTAATCTTTGAGATTTATCTCATTTTTGTCATAAAGCTGTCATATTGAATTACTAAATTGGAAGGTGATTTCATAACAACCTTTGAGGACTAAATGCCTGAATCTCTTCCAATGAAAACTCGTCTTTTATTAGCCGGGGCTTCTCTTCAGTTGATCTCCCTTGCTAAGAAGTCTGAGAAAAAAGAGAAGAAGCAAAAAGTCGTTGCTGTTTCCGCAGGAATGACCCTGTCTAAGGCTACCGCCTAATCTATTCGATAGGACAAATAATTTCGTCGGCCGATTGCCGACATCGATGCACAGCCGCAGAGATTTAGCATACCTGCGGCTTTTGCTTTTTCGGGCGCCTCTAAAAATTCTTTCCTCTGATAGTCCTCGGTCTGCGCTCGCGGCATTGGCTAAGAAGTCGGAAAATCGCGATAATTGAGGACTGAAAACTTCGGCTATCTGAGGAAAGCGATGAATATTTTGATTTCAAACGATGACGGTTATTTAGCGCCCGGTATTCAGGAACTCGCCCGTCGTATCCGCCGATTCGGCAATGTCACAGTGGTTGCACCCGAACAAAACCACAGCGGGGCCAGTAACTCCTTAACGCTTAACCGTCCGCTTTCCGTTCGTCAGGTTCAGGAAAATGTTTTCTTTGTGAACGGTACGCCTTCGGATTGTGTCCATATTGCTTTAACCGGCTTGCTGCCTCAAAAACCGGATATCGTTTTAAGCGGCATCAACTGCGGCCAGAACATGGGTGACGACGTGCTTTATTCAGGAACCGTCGCTGCCGCTATGGAAGGATTCTTGTTCGGTTGCCCGTCCTTTGCTTTTTCTCAGGTGCATTCGGGCTGGTCTTGTTTGGATTCCGCCGCGGAGGTGGCCGAGTACATTGTGGACAACTTTATTAAAAGTCCGCTTCCTGCGCCGTTCCTTTTGAATGTCAATATCCCCAACACAACGATTGACCAGCTCTCTGGGTTAGTCGTGACACGTCTCGGTCGTCGTCACGCCGCCCAATCCGTGATTGAGCAGGTTAATCCGCGAGGCGAGACGATTTATTGGCTCGGCGCTGCCGGTGACGCGCGTGACAGCACTCAGGGAACCGATTTCTGGGCAACATCGCACAATTACGTCAGCGTTACGCCGCTTCAAGTGGATATGACGAATTACGGGATGCTGGATACCGTTCGGACGTGGTGTAACAGCTTTCAGTCCTGAGAATAATTCGATTTGTTCTGACGATTAGGACGGTTTTTACTTAAAATCTGTTCGGTAGAGAAATAAAAGAGGCTCATGGAGGAGTTATGAATTGCAGTAAGTATCTTTGGCCGATGGTGTTTGCTTCGGTGATAGCCGGCTGTTCGTTTACCGGAGGCAATGCCCCGATAACGGACGGTTCAGCGACGGCATCCGTCTATACCGTTAAGCCCGGAGACACGCTGTATGCGATTTCCTCCCGCTACGGCCTCGATCCCGCCGTGGTTGCGCGCGAAAACCACTTGACGAATCCGTCCCACCTATTGGTCGGTCAGAAACTTCGCTTGTCCGTATCGTCTTCAACGGACGCCAATATCCGCAGAGTTGAAGCCAACACCAAGACACAGACGAGTTCGAGCAGTTCTGCTAAGCCCTCGACCTCTTCAAGCGCTGCTCCTGCCGCATCTGCAAGTACTACCCAGACCGCTTCTTCAAGTAGCTCTGTCGGCAGCGCAAACGGCACCTACGGCTGGCCGGCTTCAGGAAAGATTATTCAGAATTTCGGCGGCTTGAATAAAGGTATCGATATCGCTGGATCCGAAGGCGAAAAGGTTCACGCTGCTGTGAACGGTACGGTGCTTTTTGACGGTCAGGTCCAGGGTTACGGTAAGGTCGTGATGATTCGCGATAAAGACGGCTGTGTTTCTGTCTATGGCCGGGTGAAATCGATCTCGGTAAAACAGGGCGATCAAGTTCGTAAGGGCCAGGCGATTGCCGTGATGGGAACAACGGATGTTTCTCCCCGTGTCCATTTTGAAATACGTAAAAACGGCAAACCGATCGATCCTCTTACAATGCTCCAAAAGCGCTAAGTTAGTAGTTAGGAAAATTCATGGCACGAGCTAAAAAAGAACGGGCAAAGTATGTCGCCGTTATTGAGTCTCTGGATCAGGAAGGCCGCGGTGTCGCACGCCGTGACGGTAAAGTCGTTTTCATCGAGGGGGCGCTCCCCGGGGAGAAAGTCGAATACGAGGTCTACCGCAGCAAACCTTCTTTTGAATTAGGACTGACAACCGAAATTTATAAGGAATCCCCGCTTCGCGTTTTGCCGAAGTGCCCTCACTTCGGCGTCAAGGACGGCAGCTGCGGAGGCTGCGCCATGCAACATCTCGAGGCCCATGCTCAGGTGGCCATGAAGCAAAAGGTTTTGATGGACGCCTTGTGGCATATCGGCAGAGTCCGCCCTGAACAGGTTCTGGCACCGATCTACGGCTCTGCATGGAGATACCGTCATCGTGCCCGTCTGTCTGTGCGTGAAGTCGCGAAAAAAGGAACCGTGCTCGTGGGCTTCCATGAAAAGCGTTCCAGTTTTATCGCAGACATGAAGAGCTGCGAAATTCTTCCCAAGCGTGTCAGCGATCTTTTGGTTCCCCTGCGCGAACTCATTAACTCTTTATCGCTTCGCAAGAAGCTTCCTCAGATTGAATTGGCCGTGACAGATGAAGCGCTGGCTTTAGTGCTTCGTGTCTTGGAAAAACTGACGGCTGATGATGAAGCAAAACTCAGAGAGTTCCAAAAAGACTACGGCGTCGATTTTTGGTATCAGCCGAAAGGCCCGGATTCCATTTATCCGATGAACCCTGAAAATGCGACTCGACTGAAACTGCACCATCGAGAAACCGGTGTGGAAGTCGTCTTCAGACCGACAGACTTCACTCAGGTAAATCATCGCTTAAATGAAGTGATGGTCACCAGAGCGCTTCGTCTGCTGCATCTTGAACCCTCGTCCAAAGTCATTGATTTCTTCTGCGGTCTCGGCAACTTTACGCTGCCGCTGGCGACAAGATCAGCAAAAGTTCTCGGTATCGAGGGAAGCACCGAACTGGTTGATCGTGCCCGTGCAGGTGCAAAAGACAATAATCTCGCAGACAAGACTGAATTTGAGGCTCGTAACCTGTTTGACTGGACGCTGGACGATTGGGATGCCGTCTGGAACAAGCTTGGCGGCGTGGATCGTGTTCTGATCGATCCGCCTCGTGAAGGCGCTATGGCGCTTTGCCGCTCGCTCGCGGACACGGATAAGCGTCCCGCTCGTTTGGTTTATGTTTCCTGCAATCCGGCAACGCTGGCCCGCGATGCTGCGCTGCTCGTAAGGGAAGGCGGCTGGAAACTGCTGTCTGCCGGCGTGATGAATATGTTCCCGCATACGGCGCACGTTGAAAGCATTGCCGTTTTTGAACCGGGTCCCAAGCCGGAAAAAATCGACGAAATCGATGAAATCGAAATCGGCGGAATGACTGAAGAGGCTGAGCAGGAAGCTCGATCCGAGGAACCGAAGATTTAACGGAAATGACGTCTTTGGTTTTTCAGATCGTAATTCTGTTTGTAAAAATTTTGGCGGAGCTGCTGGTCATCATTCTAGTGCCGGCCTTCGCCCTAAAATTTTTCAAGAAGGACTTAAGTTTCGGTCTGGCATTTTCTGCCTCTATTTTGATGATCCTTTTGCCCGTGCTCACGTACGTGAATAACGCCGAGCTCAACAACACGATGCTGCCTTTTGCATCCTGGGGGGTGGGTTCGGTACTGACGCTTTCTTGGATGAGCTGGGGACTGTCGACCGGGGCCATCATTTCTTTTTTGTATGCGGCTTACCTTATCGTGGAAAGCCGCGCCCGCGGGACGATAAATTTAGTCCTGCTCTTCACGGGTCTCGGCTACCTCTTAAATCTGGTGTCTCAGGCAGCTGCGCCGTATCTGCTGTTCGGATCTTTCGGAGTAAATCTTGCCAAAGAAGACCTACCGTTCTTATGCCTGTCGCTGGTACTTGCCTTAGGCGTGGGTATTTACGTAAAGTATTCTGAGGCCGCTGGAAAAACATTCAGCAACGAATAAACAAATAAAAACTAAGGAGAAAGAGAGTGGAAGAAAGCGGAGTATTTGAGTACTGGTTTGCTTTTTTGTTTGCATTGGGCTTTTGTGTCTGGTTTCCGACCTATGTCGTCAAAACCAAAGGGCAGGGCATCTCGACGTGGGGGCTGGCGCTTTGTATTGTCTTCCTGTTTATTGGACTGCCGCTCCTTTCAATTAGTCTGATTCGCGATGTTCTTCCTTCTCTGTGGCTGAGCTTTACCAGCGCCAATTACGAGTCTCCGAGCATATCGCTGCTTTACGGAACCATTCATAAGATGGCCACGCTGGACCAGCTGTATGTGGCGCTCGCCATGATTTGTATTTTGGTTGCCATCGGTCAAAGCATTTTTGCTTCTTGGCTGCTTTACATCCGTCACAACCGCGAAAGCCTGGTTCGGGCACTGAGAATCATGTGGTCCTCGGCTTTCTTTATTGTGTTGGCAGCCGGCATTCTGCCGCTCATTATCTTGGGCTCTCACGGATTTACGGTGGCGATTCCTGCCGGATATACGATGGGTGCTTATATTGCAGTGCTCATGGTGATCACTGCTTACCTGAGAATGAGTCCGCAGGTAGCGGATAATTATCCCATTAGTCACCAGCCGAAGAAAGATCGGGAAAAGAAATAGGAGTGAACGCATGGAATTTCTTATGGCTGTCCGCACACTGATTGCAACAACTGTGATGCTGTTTTGCTCATTATGGCTGGCGCGGCAGTTAAAGATCCATCGTCCGAGACTTCCGGTTTCTGCTGTGCTGATTTTGTCTTTAATCATGCTGTTTGAACCGGGCATGCTGGCTTTCTTGGTTTGGGTAGTGCACGATATCGCTTCGGTAAACGGAGGACTGATGATCCACGCCTACACATTTGTCAAAGCTTCTGTCGCGATCTATCTGCTTTTTATCCTTCCCTCGATTTGGTTTGCCAGAAGCTTCTATGTCGAAAGCAAACTCGTGACCCTCAAAGCACTTCGCTTCGCGATCATTCTTCCGGTCGCATTTACCGCCGTAGTTTTTATTGAAGTTCCGAAAATGATCTGGCAGGATCGCGCCACAGAACTTGTTTCTTCCGGTTTGGAGACGTTCATCGTGGTAGCTGTGATTAACTTGATCCTGCTCGGCCTGACCTACCGTTTCAAACCTTCGAATACGCCTGCACCTTGACCGGTTGCAGGAAACCTTGCACAGCGGAAAACTAAGTAATCAGGCGTTTCAGCCTCTCGTAAAACCTTAGTCCTTAATCCCTGCATGATAAAATCAACCGATTGTCTTTTAGACAAAAAGAAGTGCGGAATCCTCTGCATTTCTATTTTTTACTTTTTTCGTTTTTAAGAGATTGAAATGGCTATTGAACGCACACTTTCGATTATTAAACCCGATGCAGTTGCCAAAAACGTTATCGGTCAGATTTACTCCCGCTTTGAATCTAACAACCTCAAGATTGTTGCTTCCAAAATGAAGTGGCTTTCCCGCCAGGAAGCCGAAGCTTTCTACGCTGTTCACCGTGAACGCCCCTTCTTCAAAGATCTGGTTGACTTCATGGTTTCCGGTCCCGTTCAGATTCAGGTTCTCGAAGGTGAAAATGCCATCATGAAGAATCGTGAACTCATGGGCGCTACCGACCCGAAGAAGGCTGCCAAGGGCACCATCAGAGCCGACTTCGCTCAGTCTATCGACGCTAACGCTGTTCACGGCTCCGACAGCCCTGAAACAGCTGCCGTTGAAATCGCTTTCTTCTTCCCGCAGATGGACATCTACGCCGGCCGTTAATCGACCGCGCATGTAGTTTAGTTAGCGATGTAAAGAATATCCCCGCGCAAGCGGGGATAACACCCGATCATGACAGAAGAAAAGTTGCCTCAGAAAGTGAACCTCCTTGGATTTGATGCCGAGGGGCTGAAGAAGTTTTGTGAAGATCTCGGAGAGAAGCCTTTCCGTGCGAAACAGCTTGAGCGTTGGATTCATCGCCGCGGAGCACGCGATTTTTCTGAAATGACGGATCTCGCCAAGTCCTTCCGAGCCAAACTCGAGAAGGTTGCTGAGATTCGGGGTCCCGAAATCATTCGGGATAAAACAGCTGCTGACGGAACTCGTAAATGGCTGCTTGACGTCGGCAGCGGTAACGCCGTTGAGATGGTTTATATTCCTCAGGACGGCCGCGGCACGCTTTGTGTCTCTTCTCAGGCCGGCTGCGCAATGAACTGTCTGTTTTGTTCGACGGGTAAGCAGGGCTTTAACCGTAATTTGAAAGCATCGGAAATTATTGGTCAGCTTTGGCATGCCGAACACACTTTAAGAAAAGATCTCGGTATCACCGATGAAAACGAAAGAGTAATTTCCAATGTTGTCATGATGGGCATGGGTGAGCCGCTCCAGAATTTGGACGCTGTCATCCCGTCCCTGAAACTGATGCTCGACGATAACGCCTACGGCTTATCCCGCCGCCGCGTTACCGTCTCCACTTCCGGCCTGGTCAGGCAGATGGATAAGCTTGCCGAACAGTGTCCGGTCGCATTGGCAGTAAGTCTCCATGCTCCGAACAATGAGCTTAGAGACAAGATCATGCCGGTCAACCGCAAGCATCCGCTCGAGCAGCTGCTCGCGGCCTGCAAGCGTTATTTGGAACATGCCCCGAGAGATTTCATCACCTTTGAATACATTCTCATCGGCGGCGTGAATGATTCACTCGCACAGGCCAAAGAACTGATTACTTTGGTTCAGGACATTCCCTGCAAGTTCAACTTGATCCCCTTTAATCCCTTCCCGGGATCCGGTCTTGAGCGCAGTAAGCCCGAAGAGGTCAAAGCTTTTGCCGACCGACTGAACGGCGCAGGTATTGTCACTACTGTGAGAAAGGTCCGCGGTGACGATATCGATGCGGCCTGCGGTCAGTTGGCCGGGGAAATTAAAGACCGTACTAAGCTCGCAGAAAAGAGAGCAAATCGCGAGATAATCATCAAAGAGATTAAGAGCCCGGCAAAGGCAACAGGAGGCGAGAAAAATGTCTGAGAACAATATCAACTTGGAAGCCAAAGACCAGCCGTCTGAAGCAACGACGTACGGCGGCTTGCTGCGTATTGCTCGTGAAAATAAAGAATTGAGTATTGATCAGGTATCTTCTCAGCTAAGAATTTCACCGGATCAGATCGAAGGATTGGAGTCGGACAACTATAAAGTTTTTCCGACCCCTGTTTACGCTCGCGCCCACCTGCGCAGCTATGCCCGTTTGTTAGGCGTCGATGAAGCCAAGATCATTTCGCTCTTTAATGCGGCATTGGCTCCGGACGATAAAGACCCGCGTACGTTCATCCGCCGCACGACTCAGGAGCTCGCTCCTTATCACGATGCTCAGCCGAAAAACTTTGTCGGTAAGTTTATTGCCGGACTGCTTTTCTTAGCAGTTGTAATCGCATTGGGTTGGATCGGCTACAACTACTACATGAGTCAAAAAACCGAAAAAGCTGCCGAAGTTCCTCAGGCAGAGGCTACACAGCCGGCTGAGGCAGCCGCTCCGGCTTCTGAACTTGCAAAGACTCCTGAAGCCGTTCCTGTTTTGGTTTCCAACACAACGGTTGAACCCGCTCCTCAGCCCGCTGCCGCTGCTTCGGCTCCGGCCGCAGCAGAAGCTCAGACACAGGCTGATCGGGATGCCGCATTAAAAGAAAAACTGCAAAAAGAAGCTGAGACAGCAGCCGCAGCGAAAGTTGCTGAAGAAAAGCGCTTAGCAGAAGAGGCCAAGAAGGCAGCTGCCGCTGCAGCGCCGGCAGCTGCTGCTCCGTCTAAACTGCTGACGCTGACTCATAACGAAGCTGAAGGCCGCTGGGATCTCGTGGTTCCGAAATCCGCCAACGGAACGTACAAAGTGACGATCGGTGCCGAAGGCGGGGAATGCTGGTTCGGTGTTTACCAGGACAAGAAGCTCGTTCACAATGCTCAGTTAAAGAGCGGTGAAACTCGGGATTATGAAGTTCCGTATCCTTTCAAAGTCTCCGTCGGCAACCGGGCTAAGGGCTTTGTGAAAGTTGACGGCGCACCTGTTGATCTGAATATCAATAATCGCGCGACTTCCACCGTGTTTACTTTGGTTCAAAAATAACGAATGTCCTCTTCACAAAAAGAACCGATGATTGTCCGCTGGGAGGACAATATCGTTGAGATCGGCGCCGGCCGCCCCGTAGTGATCCAGTCCATGACGAACACGGATACGGCCGATGTCGAATCCTCGACCAAACAAGTTTTAGAGCTCGCTCAGGCAGGAAGCGAGCTTGTTCGTCTTACGGTCAACACTCCGGCAGCTGCAAAAGCGATCGCTGAAATTCGCAGGAGGCTGGATGAAGCAGGCTGCTTTGTTCCGCTGGTAGGCGACTTTCATTACAACGGCCACAAACTGCTGAACGAATATCCCGAATGCGCCGAGGCGCTTTCTAAGTATCGAATCAATCCCGGCAACGTCGGAAAAGGCGACAAGCAGGAAGAAAATTTCCGCACAATGATTGAGCTCGCGAAGAAGTATGACAAGCCCGTTCGAATCGGCGTCAACTGGGGCTCGCTCGACCAAGATCTTTTGGCCTGCATGATGTCGGAAAATCAAAAGCTCGAGAATCCGCTCGACGCAAAAGAAGTACTTCGTGAGGCCTTAGTAAGAAGCGCGGTTGAAAATGCGGATCGAGCTGTTGAGCTCGGTATGAAGCCCTCTCAGGTAGCTATTTCCGCGAAAGTGAGCGGCGTCAAGGATTTGATCGCCGTTTACCGTGAGCTCGAGGCTCGCTGTGCTTATCCTCTGCATCTCGGTTTGACCGAGGCCGGAATGGGACTTAAAGGTACGGTTTCTACGACCGCTGCACTCTCCGTGCTCCTGCTGGAAAATATCGGAGATACGATCCGTGTTTCGCTGACACCGGAACCGGGCCAGTCTCGTACAGCGGAAGTCGAACTTGCGTGCGAGATCCTGCAGGCTCTCGGGATGAGGAACTTCACGCCTCAGGTTGTTTCCTGCCCGGGCTGCGGACGCACGACCAGCTGCCTCTTCCAGGAGCTGGCAAAGGAAACTCAGGATTTTATTAAGTTGAGAATGCCGGATTGGCGCAAGCATAATCCGGGTGTTGAAAACATGAATGTGGCGGTGATGGGCTGTGTCGTGAACGGCCCCGGAGAGAGCCGTCATGCAAACATCGGTATTTCTCTGCCGGGCTCAGGCGAGGCGCCGGTTTCTCCCGTCTTTATCGACGGTAAGAAATGGGGGTCTTTGAAAGGGCCGAAGATGAGCGAAGAATTCCATTCGCTCATCGAAGAGTACGTTCAGAAAAATTACCAAAATGCTAAGGAACAATAATGGCGATTGAAAAGATTCAGGCAATTCGCGGCATGAGCGACATGCTGCCGGAAGATGCCCCTCTTTGGCACTTCTTTGAAAAAGAAGCTTCCTCTCTGGCGAAACTTTACGGTTATCAGCACATTCGTACTCCGATCGTCGAACAGACTCGTCTGTTTAAACGCGGTATCGGCGAAGTGACTGATATCGTTGAAAAGGAAATGTATTCCTTCGTCGATTCCTTAAACGGCGACGAGCTTTCTCTGCGTCCGGAAAACACGGCCTCTGTCGTACGTGCCTGTATTGAACACAATCTTCTTTATGAAGGACCGAAGCGTCTTTGGTACATGGGCCCGATGTTCCGTCACGAACGCCCCCAGAGAGGACGTTATCGTCAGTTCCATCAGTTCGGCATGGAAGCCATGGGTTTCAAAGGCCCGGATACGGATTCCGAACAGCTGCTGATGCTTAACCGCCTCTGGAAGCGCCTCGGAATTGCTCCGGTTCGCCTTGAACTCAACTGCTTAGGCCAGCTTGAAGACCGCAAAGCCTATAGAGAAGTATTGATCCAATACTTCGAGGCTCACAAAGATATTCTGGACGAAGACGCTTCTCGTCGTCTTTATTCCAACCCGCTGCGCATTCTCGACACCAAGAACCCCGACATGCAGGACTTGGTCAATAATGCGCCGAAGCTCTATGACTCCTTAGGCGAAGAATCTAAACAGTTCCTTGCAGACCTGGAAGCAATTTTGAAAGCCGAAGGTATCGACTATGTTGTCAATCCGAGACTGGTCCGCGGTTTGGACTATTACAACCTCACGGTCTTTGAATGGGTGACCGATAAACTCGGTGCTCAGGGCACAATCTGCGGGGGCGGCCGCTACGACCCGCTCATCGGAATGCTGGGCGGACGCGATGCTCCGGCCTGCGGTTTTGCCATGGGCATTGAACGCGTGCTTGAACTCATGAAGGAATGCGGCGTTAAGCCCGAATCCAGAGAATGCGACGTTTACGTCGTTTGGGACAAGGCGCTTTACCTTAACGCACTGTCTGCAGCTGAAAGACTCAGAGATGCTGATATCGCGACGATCATCCACAGCGGCAGCATGAAGTTCGGCAACCAGATGAAGCGCGCCGATGCTTCAGGAGCTCTTTATGCATTGGTGATCGGAGCCGACGAAGCGGCGGCCGGAAAGGTCGGCCTCAAAGCACTTCGTGAAAACCTTGAAGGTTACGGTGAACAGAAGACGCTTACGATCGACGAAGCGGTCTCGTTACTCGGCCAGCACGTTTAAAAAGAAGAGGGGACCGGCGTCCCCTTACGTTTACTTCTTTTTTTAGAAATTGAATTTAGAACCTTTAAATAGACCGGGAGATACATTACATGGCCTATGACTTAGAAGAACAAGAGTCCCTTGCCGAGATTAAGGCTTGGTGGGAGAAATGGGGTAACTTAATTTTGACCGTCGTGACGGTCGCCTGCTTATGCGCCGCCGGTTTTCAGGGCTGGCGCTGGTATCAGATGAAAGAATCGACGGATGCCGGTGTTTTGTACGCACAGATGATTCAGGCAAGCAATATGAAGGATGAGGCTCGCGTTCAGGCAATCGCCGGCCGTCTGCACGAAAGCTATGCTTCGACGACGTACGCCGGAATGGGGGCTCTGCTTGCTGCGCATAATGCGGAAACCGCCGGTAAGTATGCCGAAGCAGAAAAAGCACTCAAGTGGATCGTTGATTCCGACAAGTATCCCGAACTCAAGCCGCTCGCTTCTGTCCGTCTGGCTGGTGTTTATCTTGATGAAGGCAAATATGATCAGGGCCTGACTGTTCTCAATGCAGTTAAAGACGCTAAAGGCGAAGAAGTTCCTGTTTATGACCGTATGGGCGACCTCTATCTCGCCAAAGGCGATGTTGCCGCTGCTCGTAAAAGCTGGGAAGACGCCTTGCGTCATGCGCCTATGACCAATCCGCTGGTCGGCGTCATCGAAATCAAATTAAATTCTTTACCCAAGGAATAATTCATGAGTACAAAACTCAAGATTGCGGCCGCAGTCGCTGCAGCAGTTCTGCTTTCGGCTTGTTCCAGTCCTAAACATGAACCCATGCCGCTGGTGAAATTTACACCGAGCATGGAAGTCACCGAGGTTTGGTCCAAAGGACTTTCCTCTGCCGAAGGCTTCTTAGTTCCCGCGGTATATGACGATATGGTGTTTGCAGCCGGCGGAAAGACGCTGACTCGTTTAAATGCCAGGACTGGTGAAACCGAATGGTCCGTTTCTTTTAACAGCCCGATTACCGGGGGTGTCGGCTCTGACGGCTACGTTACAGCTGTCGGTCTTTGGGACGGCAATCTGGAAGTTGTGGATGCCGAAGGCAAGGTCAGCTGGGAAAAGAAACTGACAACGGAGCTGGCTTCTCCTCCCGTGGTTTCTCACGGCCTAGTGATCGCCCGCACGATGGATACCCGAGTCTCTGCTTTTGAAGCTTCCTCCGGCGAACTGCAGTGGACTTATCAGAGAAGTCAGCCCGCTTTGACGGTCCGTTTACCCACAAGAATGCTGGCTCATGATAACTTTTTGTTAGTCGGACAGCCGAACGGCCATATCGTGATTTTGGATATTGCCTCCGGAAAACCGATGTTTGAATTCCAAGTCGCCCAAGCGAAAGGCGTGACCGAAGTCGAACGTTTGGTTGACGTTGTCGGGGCGCCGGCCTTCAGCGACAACTTAGTTTGCGCCGCCGCCTTCCAGGGCGCTGTAACTTGTGTGGACAGCACCAACGGACAGACGAGATGGACGCAAAAGATTGATGCCGTCGCAGGTCCTGCCATTGACGAAGACAACGTTTATGCCGTCAGCGTCAACGGAGAAGTCCAGGCCTTCTACCGCGAAAGCGGAGAACAGCGCTGGTCCAATAAGACCATGCTCTACCGCGGACTTTCCGCGCCGGTCGTATTCCCGGGCGCCGTGGCTGTCGGTGATGAAGACGGTTATGTTCATTTCCTTTCGCCGAGAACCGGTGAAGAAATGGCGCGTGTTCGTTTGAGCGGTCCGATCGTAACGCAGGCACAGCCTTTTAGTGCAGGCGCTATTTTCCAAACCAGTAAAGGCGACGTTGCTTATTTGTCGAATAGATAAGAATTATGGTTCCAGTCATTGCGCTTGTTGGTCGTCCGAATGTCGGAAAGTCGACCTTGTTTAATCGCCTGACGCGTTCGAGAGACGCTTTAGTGGCAGACTTCCCGGGTCTGACCCGAGATCGTCATTACGGCGACGGTCGTATCGGCGATAAACCTTACTTAGTCATCGATACGGGCGGTTTTGAACCGATCCGCACCGAAGGCATCGTCAAAGAGATGACCGGACAGGCGCAGTTGGCGATTACCGAATCTGACGTCGTCTTGTTCTTAGTGGACGGACGCGCCGGCTTAACGCCGCAGGATCAGCGAATTGCCCAGAATTTGCGCGAGTCCGGTAAGAAGACCTATCTCGTCGTCAATAAGGCCGAAGGTTTAACGGAAACGGCTAAGGCCGAGTTCTATGAACTGGCCTTGGGCGAGCCTTACACCATCTCCGCCGCCCACGGCGAAGGGGTCAAAGCCTTGATGGACCTTGTTTTGGAACCTTTCCCGACCGAAAAGGAAATCGATGAGGAAGAGGATTTCAAACATAAGATTAAAGTTGCCATTGCGGGCCGTCCGAACGCAGGCAAGAGCACGCTGATCAATGCTCTGATCGGTGAAGATCGTCTGATTGCTTTTGACATGCCCGGAACCACTCGCGATGCGATCGAGGTCGAGTTCCAATATAAAGATCGTGATTACACCCTGATCGATACCGCCGGCCTTCGCCGTAAAGGCAAAGTGTTTGAGGCAATCGAAAAGTTCTCTGTGATTAAAACGCTTCAGGCAATCGAAAGCTCCAACGTGGTTGTGCTTCTTCTCGATGCGCACGCCGGTATTGCCGAACAGGATGCCAACATTGCGGGCTACATTCTCGAAAGCGGTCGTGCCTTGGTGGTCGGTGTCAACAAGTGGGACAGCTTGGACGATTACGAAAGACGCCGCGTGAAGGAAGAACTTGAACGCAAGCTGCACTTCCTGCGCTGGGCCAAGATTGTTTATATCTCCGCGTTGGAAAAACGCGGTCTGCATCACCTGCTCAACGCAGTCAACGATGCCCATACCGCTGCGTTTATGAAGCTCTCTACACCGAAGCTGACACGCGCTTTGATCGAAGCCACGACTCGTCAGCTGCCGCCGAGAGCCGGCGGAGGACGTCCGAAGATGAGATATGCACACCAGGGCGGTCAGAATCCTCCCGTTATCGTGGTTCACGGAAACGCGCTTCAGGATGTTCCGGAAAGCTACCGTCGATATCTGGAAGGCTGGTTCAGAGATAAATTCAAACTCGAGGGCACACCGCTCCGAATCGAATTTAGAACGAACAAGAATCCCTACGCCCAAAAGGCCTAATCGAAGAATCCCCGCCGAGTGCGGGAATTTTTATAAGGAGCCGCGATTGAAGGACGCTGCCCGTTCTGTGCCTCAAATAAGCATTAACAATGATCTTTCCTGACGGCATTTACAGCTAAAATAGTTACTGTAGTAAGAGAATCTGCTGCGGAAACACAGCTCCACAAGGGGGTTGTCGCCCAACAAGAGTCCTTCGATCATAGAAGTGCAGAAGAATTAAATGTGCGCCCAAAATGATTAATACAAAGAACAATTTCGGTGTGCCGCAGCTAGAATTTATTCAGATTTATGAGCGGAAATTTCCGTTTGGAGAAAAACAATGACAAAAGGGCAATTGTTACAAGACCCATTCTTAAACAGTCTTCGTAAGGGACGTATCCCTGTTTCCATCTATTTGGTGAACGGTATCAAACTGCAGGGACAGATCGAATCTTTCGACCAGTATGTCGTTCTGCTTCGCAACACCGTAACTCAGATGGTTTATAAACACGCTATTAGCACTGTTGTTCCGGCTCGCGCCGTACCGCTGGGCAATGAACAGCAGGGAACTGAAGAAGCAGAAACCGTATAGTGGATTATCAATATCAAAAGGGAGACGAGACACCCGGAAAGGTGTGGCTCGTCTCTGTCATTGTGGGCCGCGAAATTCATCGAGACGCGGCACTTGAATTATCAGAATTAGCGACATCCTGCGGCTTCCAAGTTGCAGGTCTGACTGAAGCAAAACGCGATCGTCCGGACCCTAAAACTTTCCTCGGAAGCGGCAAAATCGAAGAAATTAAAAGTGAAGCGCTTGCTAACGGGGCAAAGGCGCTGATTTTTGATGTCGCTTTATCTCCCGCGCAGCAGCGCAACATCGAAAAAGCCGTCGGAATTGAAGTCCTTGATCGGACCAATCTGATTCTGGAAATTTTCCGCCAAAGGGCAAAGACCAGAGAAGGCCGCCTGCAGGTCGAACTTGCTCGACTGACTCACTTGTCGACACGTTTGGTCAGAGGCTGGACGCACTTGGAACGCCAGAGAGGCGGTTTGTCCAAGACCGGCGGTCCTGGTGAAAAGCAGATCGAACTTGACCGTCGAATGATCGCGACGCGCGTCAAAGCGTTAAGAGAACAGCTTAAGAAACTTGAGCGCCAACGCAATACTCAGCGCAAATCTCGTCAAAGAGGCGAGGTGCTGACTGTCGCACTGGTCGGCTATACCAATGCTGGTAAGTCAACGCTCTTTAATCGTCTGACTCGAGGCGGTGTTTACGCGGCCGACCAGTTGTTTGCAACGTTGGATACGACCGCCCGCAGATGCTTTGTCGGCGGAGATGTGGAAGTCGTCTTAAGTGACACCGTGGGCTTTATTCGCGGATTGCCGCACCAGCTGATTGAGGCTTTTAAATCGACACTGGACGAAGCGGCCCAGGCAGACCTTCTGCTCCATGTCGTCGACTCCTCGACGCCGGCCAGAGAAGAACAGATGACGGAAGTCAATAAAGTCTTAGAAGAAATCGGCGCTAAAGATATTCCGCAGCTGCTGGTTTTCAATAAGATCGACCTGGAAGGCAGGAGTCCGTTTATCACTTGTGCCGAGGACGGAACGCCGAAAGCTGTCGGTATCAGCGCCGCAAACGGTGAGGGCATCGATCTTCTCAAAGACGCCATTCGTCAAATAGCAGAAAAAGAGCCGGAAGAGCCCCAAGAGGCTCCCGATAATGAGGACTGGCTCGCTGAATTTGAGCGGTAATTCCTTCGGGGCCTTCTTTGAAAAAGATCGGCCTCGATTAGCTCTTTGTTAAATGTAATAAGTCTTTAATCTTAAAAATATTATTATTTTTCAAGTGCTAAAATTCTCTGCTCTCTTGTCTAACTCACTCGGACAAGTTCCCTATGTCCTGTGATTTTTAAGGAAATATTCGACAATGTCGCTTAATGACCCCCGTTGGGGCCGAAAAGGCTCGGAGGATGATTCCTCCCAGAAAGAAAACGAAATCAAAGAGCCTCCCAAAGAGACTGATGAAGAACCGAGAAAAGCTGAACCGAGCAAAAACGAAATGCCCGGACGCTTTGCTCAGAACAACAATGACGGAGATTTAGAAGAGCTTTGGAAACAGTTCAACGATCGTCTGAACTCGATGTTGGGCACCAAAGGCAATCAAAATCGCAATGCTCAGAAAGAAGAGCCGTCAGCTTCTTCTCAGACACAAAATCAGAAAAACGAAGACTACGACTTCGACGAACCCCCGTTGCGCAAAGACCACGAATTCAAAAATCAGCAGAATTCGTTCGGCAATGGCGGCGGCAATGGAAACGGCGGCGGAAACTCTTTCCCGCAGTTTAAAGTTCCGTCTTCATTCTCCGGCGGAATGGCTGTTTCCGCCATTGTTATCGCTTTGGCCGCTTGGCTCGCTTCCGGTTTCTACATTGTTCCGGAAGGTCAGAACGGCGTCGTGACGACTTTCGGCCGCTACACCGAAAGTACCAACGCCGGTTTCCGCTGGCACCTGCCTTATCCGATTCAGGACGTTGCTTTGGTCGACGTTTCTTCCGTCCGTAAGGCTGAAATCGGTTTGAGAGGCGGTACACAGCGTCTTAAAGAAGCGCTCATGCTGACCGACGACGAGAACATTGTTGACGTGATGTTCAATGTTCAGTATCGAATTAAGCAGGGCAACGGCGCTGAAGAGTTCTTGTTCCGCACCCGCGATCCGATGGGTGCAGTTGTTCAGACTGCCGAGTCCGCCATGCGCGAAGTGGTCGGCCGCAAGAAGATGGACAGCGTTTTGTTCGAGTCCAAGCAGGAAATTGCAGAAGAAGTTAAAAAGCTGATGCAGGAAATGCTGGACCGCTACCACTCAGGTATTCAGGTTCTGTCCGTCGCCATTCAGAATGCTCAGCCGCCTGAACAAGTTCAGGCCGCTTTCAATGATGCCGTTAAGGCCGGTCAGGACCGAGAACGCCAGATTAATGAAGGAGAGGCTTACGCCAACGATGTTGTGCCTAAGGCCCGCGGTCTGGCAGAACGACTTCGTCAGGAGGCTGAAGCTTACAAGTCTCGTGTTGTCTCTCAAGCCGAAGGTGACGCAAACCGCTTCAATCAGGTCTACGCACAGTATGAGAAAGCTCCGAAGGTGACCCGCGACCGTATGTACGTGGACACCATGCAGCAGATCTTCAACAACACGACCAAGGTAATGGTTGACAATAAGTCTTCCAATAACCTGTTGTACCTGCCGTTGGATCAGTTGGCTAAACGAGCTGCTCCGGCACCGGCGCCTGCAGCTGCGGCCGCACCTGTGCAGCCGAACGTTCCTGCTTCATCTGCCCAGCAGACGCATAATCTGCCCGGCGGAGATCAGCCGCCTTTAACACCGGACGCGAGTCAGCCTACTTCCCGTCTTTTATCCCGCACTTTGAGATAAGGACAGAAAGATGAAAAAGTTACTTTCCTTAGTTATTGTTGTTCTCTTTGGCGCCTTGCTCGCGAGAACCTGCCTTTACACGGTCAACGAGCGTGAGTACGCCTTAGTCTTCATGCTCGGTGAATTAAAGAGCGTTGTTTCTACACCGGGTCTGCATGTCAAACTGCCGTCACCGCTTCAGAACGTTGTCTATTTGGACAAACGTATTCTCACAATCGACACGCCCGCAGCGGACTTGGTTCAAACCAGCGAGAAGAAGAACCTGATGATTGATTCCTATGTCAAGTGGCGTATCAATGATCCGCGCCGCTACTGGGTTTCCTTCCAGGGCAGCGAGCGCGCTGCGGACGACCGTATGTCTGCGCTGCTTCGTGACGTGCTTAACCAGGTTGTAAACCGCCGCACAGTAAACGACATCACGTCCAGCGACAGAGCACGCGCAATGGCAGAAATCTCTGAAGCGCTCCAGAAGCGCGTTTCCGACTTAGGTATTGAAGTTGTTGACGTCCGACTCAAGCGAGTTGATTTCACACCGGAAATTTCTGAGTCTGTCTATCGCCGCATGGAAGCCGAACGTAAGCGCGTTGCCAGCGAAGAACGCTCCAAGGGTGCTGCTGAAGCCGAAAAGATCAAGGCTGACGCCGATCGTCAAAGAACCGTTGTTTTGGCCGAAGCTTATCGTGACGCTCAGAACATTAAAGGTTCCGGCGACGCTCAAGCTAACGAACTTTACGCCAAAGCATTTAGCAAAGATCCGGAGTTTGCGAAGTTCTACCGTTCACTGGATGCTTATCGCCAGTCTTTCAATAAACCTCAGGACATGATGGTGGTGGATCCGAGCAGCGAATTCTTCGACTATCTCAAGAATTCCCGCGGTGAAGCTCAAGCCAATAAACAACCATAAATTTTTTGTGATCTAAATCATGAAGGCCTTCTTGTACGTACTGGGTTTCTGCTTTGTACTTGAAGGCCTTTTACCTATGTTGGCTCCTGATTTATGGAAGCGCGCCGTGAGATTTATCTCACGATTTCCTAGCGAGAAAATCCGTTATATCGGGTTAGAAAGTGTAGTCTTAGGGCTGGTGCTCGTTTGGGCCGGTTCATTGCTTTTTTAGAAAGGATCTTTATGTCAGTATGGCTGCTACCTGAAAATATCGCGGATATGCTTCCACGAGAGGCGAGGGCCATAGAGCATCTTAGAAGTTCTTTCCTAAAACTGGTGACAAGCCACGGTTTTGAAGTCGTCCGTCCTCCTCTGGTGGAGTACGTTGACTCTCTTCTGACAGGAACGGGCGGAGATCTGGATCTCAGAACTTTTAAAATCGTCGACCAGGTAACTGGAAAGACGATGGGCATCCGCGCCGATATGACGCCGCAGGTTGCTCGAATCGATGCTCACATTCTCAATCGTTCGGGTGTATCCCGCCTCTGCTATGTTGGAAGCGTTCTCCATGCACGTCCTCTGCATCCTCTTGCTTCGCGCCAGCCGTACTTGGCCGGTGTTGAAATGTTCGGCTCTTCCAGTGTGGAAAGCGAACGTGAAGTGATCTGTTTGGGAATTGAGTCTCTGCGTCAATTCGGTCTTGAAAATATTTTCTTAGATTTAGGCCACACCGGTGTGGTCAAGGCAATTCTGGACAGTGATCCTGCAAGTGAAGCTGTTCAGGACCAAATTCTCTTTGCTTTGAGTCATAAGGACCGCTCTGCACTTGAGGAGCTCAGAGGTGTTCTTAAAGAGAAAACCGTTGATGATTTAATCCGCCTGACGATGCTCTTCGGTTCGGAAGACGTTCTCAATCAAGTTATCGAAGAATTTTCCGATTATCCGGAAATTCCGGAAATTCTGGAAAGCGTCCGCAGACTCGGTCGTGAATCCGGCGCAGATATCGTCAGCTATGATTTCGCTGACGTTGCCGGTTACAACTATCACACCGGCGTGACTTTCAGCGTCAATATTCCCGGCCGTTATCAGCCGATTCTGCGCGGCGGTCGTTACGATGATATCGGTGAGCGTTTCGGACGCAAACGTCCCGCGGTCGGTTTTACGTTATACCTGCGCGAGATTATCGCCGTGATGGACACAAAGCGTCCTTATGCGATCTTGGCGCCCAACAGGCTGGACGATGCCGCCCTGCAGTCCCGCATTCGTGAACTTCGCGAAAACGGCGACATCGTGATTGAAAAACTGCCTGAAGACAATGTTGCTTCGCTGGAAGAATCTTTCCGCTTGGATGAAGAATTAGTTTGTATCAATGGTGTTTGGACGGTAGCGGCCCGTACGTCGAACCGTTAATTTTTTAAGAGGATGAAATGAGTAAAAATGTAGTCGTTGTCGGCGCTCAGTGGGGCGACGAAGGCAAAGGCAAGATCGTTGACTGGCTCACCGAAAGTGTACAAGGCGTTGTCCGTTTCAACGGCGGCCACAATGCAGGCCACACACTCGTGATCAACGGCCAGAAAACGGTTCTTCGTTTGATCCCCTCCGGTGTTATGCATCCTCACGTCAAGTGCTACATCGGTAACGGTGCAGTTGTTAGCCCCGAAGCAATGCTGAAGGAAATCGACGACCTGAAGGCTCACGGAATGGATGCCGAAGATCGTATTTTTGTCTCCGGTCAGTGTCCGCTGGTTCTCCCGTACCACATCGCGCTCGACCACGCTCGTGAAAACGCCTTAGGCGATAAGAAAATCGGTACGACCGGCCGTGGCATCGGGCCGGCCTACGAAGACAAGATCGCTCGCCGCGCTGTCCATGTCAGAGACTTGGCAGAACCGAAAGTCTTTGCAGAAAAAGTTCGTGAAAACTGCAAGCTCATCAACTTCCTGCTGGCGAACTATTACAACAGCGAACCTGTCGACGTCGAAAAGATGATCGAAGATACGCTGGCAATGGCTCCGAGAATTGTTCCGAAGATTCGCGACATTTCTCACATTCTCAACACTAAGATGAAGGAAGGCGAACAGTTCCTGTACGAAGGAGCTCAGGGAACCATGCTCGACATCGACCACGGAACTTATCCGTTCGTCACTTCCAGCAACACCGTTGCAGGCTTTGCCAGCCCCGGATCCGGTGTCGGCCCTCAGAAACTCAATTACATCCTTGGTATCACGAAGGCTTACTGCACACGCGTCGGTTCAGGTCCTTTCCCGACCGAACTCTTTGATGAAGTCGGCAAGACCATTGCTAAGAAAGGAAATGAATTCGGTGCAGTGACCGGTCGTCCCCGCCGCTGCGGCTGGTTCGACGGTGCTGCTCTTCGCCGCGCTGTTGAATGGAACGGCTTAAGCGGTCTGGCTGTGATGAAGCTCGACGTTTTGGATGGCTTTGAAACCGTTCGTTTGGGCGTCGGCTACGAATACAAGGGCGAAAGGATCGACATCATGCCTGTCGGCGCTGAAGAAGTTGCTCAGTGTAAAGTCATTTACGAAGACTTCCCCGGCTGGAAAGAACCGACTTTTGGTATTACAAAGTGGGAAGATTTGCCCGTTAACGCTCAGAAGTATTTAACTCGTCTGTCCGAAGTTGCCGGCTGCCCGATCGCAGTTGTTTCTACCGGCCCGGATCGTGCTCAGACAATTTTGCTTCATAACCCGTTTGAATAATTAGGAATAGGAATGAAAGATCTTCACGTTTCTTGGGAAGAATATCGCCGCCTTATTGAGACTCTGGCTTTTAATGTCTATGACAGCGGCTGGAAGTTTGATTCTTTGCTTTGCTTAGCTCGAGGCGGCCTTCGCCCCGGAGACATCCTCTCTAGAATTTTCGATATGCCGCTGAACATTTTGTCGACCAGCTCCTATAGAGAAGCTGCCGGCACGATTCAGGGAAGTTTGGACATCGGTAAGTACATTGCTTCCAGCCGTCCTGACTCTCTCAAAGGAAGAGTGCTATTGGTCGACGACTTGGTCGATTCCGGACTGACTTTGAAGAAGGTTGTTGAGCACCTTCAGAACAACTATCCGGGCGTGACCGAAGTTCGCACTGCTGTTTTGTGGTGGAAAGGCTGCTCTCAGGTTGAACCTGACTACTATGTCGAATATCTCGGAGATAATCCTTGGATTCACCAGCCGTTCGAAGAGTACGACACAATGCGCCTCGGACAGCTGGTAGCCAAAGTAGAGGGAAAAAGAAAACCCGAATAATGATGGTGTGACAGGGCCTTGAAAACCGTTTGCCTTGAGGATAAATAGTTTTGCGGCTTACTGTGCCCGGGTGGCGAAATTGGTAGACGCACTCTTCGCGGGCGTGCTGGTTCGAATCCATTCCCGGGCACCAGACCTACTTGTCATATCCCGTCAAGCCTCGTTTTTACGGGATTTTTTGTTGTCCGTTTTGGCATATCTCGTTATATTCAGGTTTAGATAACGGAAATTTAACGGAAACGCTAACGGAAATTCTCGAGGCGGATATGGCAGGAATAAGAAAAACTCCGTGCGGCACGTATGAAGTTTACGGATACAGACTTCAGGCGGACGGAAACAAACAGCGATTCTCAAAAACATTTAAAACACGTTCTGAGGCAAAACGCTTTGCGGCTGAGTTAGACATTAGCGCAGAAGAACGCTCTTCATCAATCACTCTGGCCGCGCTGATTGACGAATACATCAGCGAAGTCACTTCCCAGAAACGCTCCAAACGTACAGAAGAGATCCGACTGAGAAGGCTCCAGCGTGACAAGCTGGGGACTAAAGCTCTATCAACTTTCACAAAGCGGACGATTGAAAACTACATTGAACGCCGCCTTAACGAGCGCGCAAAAAACAGAGACACGAATGTGCTCCCGTCCACGGTCAATCGGGAGCTGACAATTCTCTCTGACGTTTTTCAATTCGCTATTAAAAACGAACTTACAGATGTGAACCCGTGCCGAGGCGTGGAGAAACCACGGGAGCCAGAGCACCGCGAGAGAGTTGCTTCAGACGAGGATATAGAGAAACTTTTGCAGGCTTGCGGATGGGACGGGAAAACCGTGCCAAAGAACAAAATGCAGTTGGCCGTGGCAGCGTTCCTTTTTAGTTGCCAAACGGGAATGCGAGCTGGTGAGCTTTTAAAGATTGAATATTCTTGGTTAGGTGACAACGTGCTTCATGTGCCTGCTGAGGCTACAAAAACATTGTCAAGAAGAGACGTGGCCTTGTCTGCAAGAGCTCGGGAAATTCTTAAACTTGTTATGGAGCTCGAGTATGAACCACGTGTATTTGGCGGACTTAACGATCACAACAGGGATACGCTATTCCGGAAAGTGAGGGACAGAGCCGGTCTTGGTCCTGAGTACGATTCTCAAAACCGGCTGATAAAAGAGGGTCTGAATTTTCATGACGGCCGCGCAACTTTTGCGACGTGGGCCGCGAGCCCTGATCCAGAAACAGGGGCGCCCCGTTTAGATGTCCTGGCGCTTGCAAGACAAACGGGGCACAAAGATTTGAAGATGCTCCAAAGATATTACAGAGCGAGCGCTGAAGAAATTGCTAAGCGGCTGAAATAGCGAGCTTGGCTCGGGCGTGTCTTTTGTTTTCCATATAGTCATCAATGTCTTTTGTGTACCAACGGTCACGCCCATTCTCGGAAAAAGCATCAGGCTTAGGGAACTTCGGATCCTTCATTACTTCACGGGCGGCAGACGATCCAGGAGCAAAGCCAATTCTCACCTCAACCTCAGGTTTGCTTAGCGTGAGTTTTGTAGTTTTCTGAATCAGCTTTTCAGCAATCTGACTGGAGAGTTTATCGGCCACCATGCTGGACAATTTGTCATAGTCAATATCTGTCATTTTCGTCCCTCTGATGCTTCAATTCTTCCTATTTCTCGATGCAGTTTGTCCATACAAATCTTGTCGAACTCAGCTTTATCCTCAGGAGTGATCAACATCTGGAACTGTTCGAGCATGATGTGGACATCGGCGGCTTCCTCAACGACGTGGTGCCAGTGTTCCGGAGACGGTTTATCAAAGTAGGCGTCAAACGCTTCCTGCAATTCATCGACTTCTTCCGGCAATTTTTCGTACACCTGATGGTCATAGCCGTAATGCTCCATGATTGCAATCAGGCACGAGTAAAACTCGACTGCGTTACTCAGATTCATTCTCAGCCTCCTGCTCGTCGAGCTTCATGAACTGGCTGAAGATGTTTTGTTTCAGGGCTTTTGCGGGAGCAACATCTGAGTTGCTATGAACGTTCATGTCCTTGGCTTTACTCAGGAAGAAGTTCAACAGGCGCATGACCAGCATGGCCTCCTCGCGAGTGAGTTCGATTTTGTTCATGTTTATTCATCCATTAAAAAAGCCCCTCGCACTGGAGGGGCTGGGGTTGATTAAGAGTTACGTGAAATTAGTCAGAGATACGCTCAGGGCAAAAAGAAAGCCACCGTGCTGGTGGCAGACGGATGATGTTACGAAAGCTTTTTAACTTCATCGACAAACTTTTTGAAATCGGTCCCAAGTTTTTGGTTTTTGTTGAAGGCTTCGTACTCTTCGTAAGCTTTTCGAAGAGCTGTTTTGTTCGAAACATGGCCTTTCCCATCTAAAATTTGGTAGTCGTTGAAGGTTAGAAATTTAATGACCAATTCCGACATGCTTGCCATGGTCATTGTCTTGCGTAATTCGATTTGCCGTTCAATATAGTCAAAGAATCCGTTTACTGCTCTCTCGAGGTTTTTGATTTGCGGTTCGGACAAGTAGTTTTTTGCCACACGCACATCTGATTTGTAGATGCGACCTTCCGGCGCATCTCGCCATGTCGTTAAGCCCATGTTGGGTTTATTTCGATCTGCATGAGTGTTAATAATTTCTGCTGCAGTTTGTCCAGAAATCGCGTAGTGAAATAGATTCTGTACGCTAGCAAAAAAGTTCCGTGCCTCTTGGGAGTTCTTGTTGTAATCGATGCTGCATTCGGAAAAAATTTCGGTGACCTGTAACCATATGCGTTGCTCGCTTGCCCGGATTGATCTAACTCGTTCAAGCAGTTCTCTGAAGTAATCTTTGCCAGTCAAGGTTTTTGCCATCTTAAGACGCTCGTCGTCTAAGGCGAATCCTTTGATCATGTACTCCTTAAGAACCTTTGTAGCCCAGATGCGAAAGGCAGTAGCTTGTTTGCTGTTTACTCGGTAGCCAACGGCGATAATTGCATCGATTGAGTAGATTTTTGAGACGTACTCTCTTCCGTCAGAGGCCATATGTGCAAAATTTGCACATACCACATCTTGTATGAGCTCTCCTGAACTGAAGATGACTTTGAGGTGCTTACTAATTACAGTGCGGTCAACACCAAAAAGCTCAGACATCTGCTTTTGTGTCATCCACATTGTGTCGTCCTGCATAAGCACTTGGACTTTTGGACCGCTTCCTTCGCTACCATAAAGGAGCATCAATCTTTGCTTTGCTTCACTCATTTATGTCTCCATTTCTTCAGTCGTTTTTGAAAACCCCGTCCGTGTAGGATACTTGCGGGGTGGAAACCGCTAACTGGAGACGGCTACCCGAAGGTGCCCGCAACTGGGTGCACCCGCAGTGTAGCGCATCCGTGCAGATAGTTCCTCGCGCTGACTTGGCAAAAAGGACAAAAATAAAGCCCACTTGTGCAGGCTTGGAGGGAATTTGGCTCGGTTGATCTGGCTCAACCGAGAAAGCCTTTTCTTGTTGCACCGTACTGTAGTGCCCGATGCGAATATTACACAAAACTAGTTTTTTATCGGTAGAAACCCTGCCTATTTTGCGTAGTCTGTAACCTAACAGGTTATGCGCAGTGTTGCAAAGGTAGTTTCAAAGGGTTTGCTCATTTATTTGCTCCAATAAAAAAGCCCTCCGAAGAGGGCATAAATAAACAACTCGATCATTCTTTCTCCTCCGTAAACCCCAACGTCTCTCGAAGTCTCTTCCATTCGCTTTCAGGGAAGTCTTTGAACTCCATGCACTTACCGGAACTCAATGAAACCGTTAAAACGTTTTCCTCACGAGTCCATGCGATGAGAGCGACCTGATCTGTGTTAAAAATGCAGTCTCGGATTAAGAGCCGGTTCATTTGTCATTCTCCCTTGACTTAAGGAATGCGTAGACCACGTACCCGGCCCATCCCCCAAGGAATAGTACGAATACTGCGAAGAACATACCGGCGAAAAATTCCATTTACTCCTGGTCCTTTAGATATCTGTCGATCGTGCGAGAGGCTCGAGATAGAGCCTCGCGAGCAGTTCCGAGATCATTGAGAACGGCTTCGCATACCTCGTACTCTTTTCCGGCGAGGTCGGGGAAATCCGCCATTTCAAGCTCATACTCTTTCTTGCCGATGATTTCCTGTAAGAAAGCAAAACCTCCGATCCATTCCTGCAATGTTTCTTTATCCATTTACTTTTCCTCGTAAGACCGAAATTGATTCATCTTGCGTTTTAACTCAGGGTCTTTGATCTTCCACATTTATTTCTCCAAAAGAGAAGCCCCGCTCTCGCAGGGCCCATGTTTACTTCTTCATCGCTTCGTACTGCAGAAGCGCCTTCTTAACATCACGCCGTGCCTCTCTCAAGAGCTCCCAGAACGTCGTGCTGAAAGAGTCGAGAAGGAAAGTGAGAAGCTCCGGATCATCGATTAGATCCGGACGCATCGTCCACATCCGGTTCTGTCTTTTGTACAGCATTCCGACAGTCGTCCCGTTTAACTTCACGGTGTAGCATTCGTGGTCGTGCCACAGGAACTCGACCCTGCTCATGCGGAGGCCTCCTGGGGAGCTTCAATGACTTCGCCTTCTTCAATGTCCTTGAAGTCATCGACGGAGACAGCATTGATGTCAATGACATCTTCAGGCTTAACTTCCTCTCCGGCTTCTCGCTTGGCGTCTACATTCGTAATTTGCAGGGCCTCGATTGAAACAGGCAGATATTTAAATAGGCGGCGGATGACAGTTTTCAGGGCCATCTGTTCAAAATACGAGTTCCAGATGTTCTTTGACTTGGCCTTTGCCTTAACCGCTTCAACCTCAGCGCGAGACATCACTTCGAATTGGTATCCGCCGCCTTTCAAGTTGGCCACGGCATAGACAAACGTGATCGGCTTTTTGATGCGGTCGGCTTCAACACTTGGTACATGATGAATGTCCGGATGAAGTCCAAGCTGATAATTAAATTCGTCACCCTCGTGGACAGCGAACGCGGACAGAGACAAAACTTGTCCGGATCGACGTGCAAGGTCAATCATTCCGCGGTAGCCAAGAATTAGCTGGCACTGGTTCCCATACGGAACAAGGTAGGCTTGACCGAGGGCAGAACCGGGTTCAAGGCCGAGTTGAGCTGACTGCATAACGGCGCCCAAGAAAGATGCCGGGGTTGTATTGAGGAGGGCAGGAGTTTTCCGGACTTCGGTAGCAGCAATGCGAGCCATGCGATCAGCGCTCAAGTGTTTCGGAACCGCTAGCGCTAATTGTTTCTTGAACTGGTCAGACAGAACCTGCTGCACGATGATTGGCGCTTTGGTTTTTGGTTTGGCGACTGGAGCAGAAGGGGCGCCGACAGCGGCGGCGAGTTGGTCAGATGTAGACATAATTTAATTCCTATGAAAAAGCCCCTCGAACTGGAGGGGCTTTGGTTGATTAAGAGTTACGAGAAATAAGCCAGAGGCAAAAATAAAGCCCGCTTGTGCAGGCTTGGAGGGAATTTGGCTCGGTTGATTCGGCTCAACCGAGAAAGCCTTTTCTTGTTGCACTGTACTGTAGTGCTCGAAGCGAATATTACACAAAACCGCTCTTTTTATCAGTAGAAACCCTGCCCATTTTGTGTAGCCAGCAATCTAAAAGACTAAGCGCACACACGCATGACACGTGTTGAGCTTTCTTTCAGATAGTCGTAGTAATCATCTAAGTGGTCGTTACGGAAGGAATCCGAATCGAAACGTTTGGAGGTTTGCGTTTTGTAGGTGAGGACTTTCTTACCATCAAGCGTGAGAATCTCGTTGTCCTTCATGCTTATTGCAATCCTGGTTTTGAGCGCGTCCTGCTGTTTTTTAAGTTCCTTAATTTCACCAGCAATACGTGCATACTCACCATAATCAATAGCAAGCTCACCTTGAGCCTCCACAGCTTTTCCATTGCTTTTGCCATATAGCTGAAGTACGTCATCAATGTTGATTGGATCGGGCGGGATTTTCTTCAGAACGTTTTCGTTCCAGAATCGGGAACACTTTTCTTTGATCACTTGGAACACATCCGGACGAGCATCTACCCAGTACATCCGGAAGTCCGATCCTCCGATTAGGACGGACAAGTACATACCCTTGAGTTTCAAAATCCCGCAATACCACTGAATTTGAGTTTCGTAGTAGAGCGGGATCACGTGCTCGGTTCTGAGGTTGTTCTGCTGGATCTCAAGCTCCTGGCTCGGGCCCCAAAGATCAGCGGTAAAAGCGTTCGCTGTTTTCGCCTCAAACGCTACATCCGTGTTGATGATGCGCTCAACACCCGTGATGTCGGCATAGCGCTCAATCTCTTCGACTTTCAGCAGCGGCCGAACTTTTCCGGCAATCTCAGGATTGATAATTGCTCGGTCAATGTTTGCAATGGCCCACGGAGTTTCCGGATCAGTGAACTGGTGAGAAACCTTTTGAACTCTCTTGCCGGTGCGCAGCTGGAATTCTTTTGCGACCGTATCTTCGAGAACGGTTCCCCAGTAAGCAGGCTCGGACATTTCTTTATCTTCAGAAATCCCGAGCTTATCGTTCCAAACGTCCAGCGGCGTCTTCCACGGATTCAGCCCTAGAACCGCTGCAACGTCCGATCCGCCGATACCTGTACGGCGCCCCTTTAACCAAGCGGCTCTTTGTTCGTTAGTCATTTTCTTCTCCAATAAATAAGGCAGAGAAGGGGCCTTGAGGCCCCCGCGGGAAACTCTCCTTTTTCTGTCTCTTCGGTTTTACTTTTGTTGCGTAATACTCTCGGCCCTTCTTGTTGATTTCTTCTTTGTGCTCAAGGTAGTAGAGGCGCTTCCTCTCTTTCTCAGTGAGTTTTAATGCCATCCGTTTTCCTCCAGATACTCATCAAACACGGGCTCAATCTCAGGATGTCGTTCATCCTCACCCTCTTCGGCAAGTTGGTTGATCCGCTCGTCGCAGTAGCGAGGAATGTATTTCTCAAAGAAATCCTCAAGGAGCCGTTCATATTCGGCTTGGCGCTTTTCTTCCTGCCAGCTCAGGTGCCAAAGGTCACCAGGACCAGGGCACGTTCTCGGAGTTACATGCATAGCAGCCACCTCTGAAAGGCATCGGCGCCGAGGACTAAGGTCAACGTGCCGAAAAACAGGGCGAAGGCGATCAGAGCGCAGAGGAAACATGCGAGATCGTCCTCTAACAGATCATCAAATTTTTTATTCATGATTGCCTCCGATAGGCAAAAGTCTCCCCACCCGAGCTCCAAGGAGTTCAGTTTGTTTACCGCTCAGGCGGGGATTTAAGAAGAGAAGTTAAGAGTTACGAGAAACAAGTTGTCTCATTCGGCTGATGAACCACATCGGCTCATGCCAAACATCGTAGAAGCGGGAGGCGTCAGGGCGTCCCTGCCTGTAGGCCTCTTTTGAGGCCCATTGAATTTGCGGCTTGAACAAGTCATCGAAGTAGTAAATCAAAGACTTGATCGCCTGGAGCTCGTTGTCAGTGATGTAATGCTTGCTGACAGGAATTGCCGGAACAGCCGGAAGCGGCTCAGAACCCGAAGAACTGATCGTAAAGCTCGGATACTGGACGACGTAATTTTGTAGAGGAACTTCTCGCTCCTTTACATCAGGGACGTTGAAATCCGAAACTTTCAGAGTGTCAACGAATGCCAGCGCGGTCTCAAAATCTCTTTGAAGCAGGCAGGTGTAGCGCGGAATACGGAAGCGTCTCTTGAGTGCTCGGTAAACAAAGCTGTAGTTTTTGTTTCCAAACAGGGCATGAGTTTTGCGCATCACACGGCTGGAGAGTTCGTACTGCTGCTCGTTGGAGATTAATGCGTTGTCCTGCTCCTGAGCTGAATAACAACCTTGCTTTCGGATTGTCGGAAGAACCTCGTTAGTGACCCAGCGCTTGAATTGTTTTGCCTTCGGAAGTTTCGAGCCGAAGATCAAGGCGTAGAGACCGCTTTCGTTTACGCAGTTGACCAGTTGTTTGCGGTTGAGTCGGTCGAGCATTTCGACCTTTGTCACATCCTCAGGGTCGCAGTGTTGCGCAACTGCGTTTTGAGGTTTTGCGTAACCTAGAATTTTGCAAACTTGTTGGGCAATGAAAAGAGGATTGAGAACGTCCCCAAGAATCGTGAAGGATGATTCTTCGAAAGTGAAGGCTAAAGTGTTTGACATCTAATGTCTCCTAATGCGTGTTTGAAATCCTGCGCCACACGCCAATGTGGTGAGCAGGAACTTTCGGGTTGGCGTACCGTCATTAGGAAACGGCGTATCTTTCGATACCCCGAAAGTCCCGCTCGTAGAGACTTTAGATGGTGCCCTGTTTCAGGGCATCATGCCGACCAGCCATAAAAAAACGCCTTTCGGCGACTGATCGCCTAATGTCGGGACGCCAATCCCGTGTCCGTTTTTTGCGGACAAGATAAGTTTAGCGACTTTCATGGAGACTTGTAAAGGCCTTAATTTTTAACATCTGGATAGATGTCTCGGTCAATCGTTTGCCACACCAGATCAGAAATGAAATTCGACGCATACTCTTTAAAGAGCGCCTTGACTTCCTTCTGGGCTTCAGCAGTCGAAACAACGTGAGCCAGATCAAGCGTTATCTCTTCCTTTCCAGAGAGCAGGGCAGAGACCACAGCGCGCTCTGCATACGTGAGAGCATCAGTGAGACAAATTGCAGAACCTCGTTCTTTCAAAATGTCTTCAACAGCAACATCAAAAATCTGTTTTTGTTCATCTACTAACAGGTCCATTTTTCTCTCCTTAAAACAATGTAAAAAAGACCACATTCAAAAGCTCCCTAAGCGCTGAACTGGAACTAACAGTTATTGGTAAAAGCCTGGGGAGCTTATGAAGATGGTATGAAGGGGTCCCCGTCTTTCCGGGGTGTCACCTCCGCGGGATAATTAATTTGTCAACAATCAATTAACCAATGGAGGAAAAGATGTACGAAAATCTTAGTGATCCGAATCTGGTTTCGAAACTTCTCAGGAAAATAGACGATCTTGAGAGAAGAATTGAATTTTTAGAGAAAAGCCAAATCAAACCTCAAAATCTTGTGTCTTTCACTACGGTTGCAGTGAGCGGCAAGTTAGGCCTTCAACCCTTAAACATGGAACTTGCATGGGGCGGCGGACCATCTACTCAAGTGGCAGCACTAAGTAATATGGCTTACCGTCATAACCTTGGCATCATCAATGATTTAGCCACTCGTCATAGCATCGTTCCAAATCGACCGATTCGGTAACGGTAGGACAATGAAGATGTAGATAGTCCTTGAAGGATTTAACAGCGGACTGATCTAATTCAGGAGGAATATGTCCATTCTTGTAACGAACAGCTTTGCCCATAATCGGGTAAAGGACACTTTCAAATGCTGACCACGCCGCTGCGAGGGCGAATATCACTCGACCTTCGTCAGCGGTTGTCGGCGATAAAACAAGTTTTCCATCAATGACTTCAACTTTCATTGTTGTCTCCTAATGTAGTTCGTTATCTGAATTTACCTTCAGCCAGGTTCATGAGACGTTCGGACTCCTCGCTGAAAAAGCTATTTATTTCGTCAAGCTTCTTTTGAAGAGACGCGTCCGCAAGCTGGCAATTTTTGAGCTCATACTCAAAATCGTTAATCAGTTCAGCAATCTGTTCAGCTTTCCCGGAACACTTCAGAGCGTCCTCAACGTCTGAGTAATCCCGTTTTTCAATTACAAGTCTTTCCATTTTTGTCTCCTTCAAAAAACAAAAGCGCCCTCTCATGAAAAGCGGTCTTCTACCATCCACTTGAAGTCAAGGAAGACGCTTATGTTTGCGAACTGTCTTTGCTGAACGGCCCCTAATCGCACCTGACGACTTTAACGTCACAATACTTTCAGCATTCTCTCTGCCGCTGGTTCACTTTCGATCCCCATGCTTAGGCGCAATTCACTTTGCCGCCTGGTCGCTCCGTGGCTTTTCGGTTTACTCAGCTTTAGGAGCTTTTCCTTCCTGACAATCTTCAGAAGGACTGTTAAAGAACGATTGATTGATGTAAGAATATTATCACCGTGATAGCTTTTAAGCAAGCACGGTGATAATGATTTTATTATCTCGGCGATAAGAGAAAACCCGATGTGTCTTTTTTAGGCAACAAAAAAGCCGCTCTCGCGGCAATAAAAAACCGCCCGGAGGCGGCTGATTCTGTGTAGGTTAATGAAGATTCTTTAACGATTGGCGGCTTCTTTCCGTAGTTTTCTGATAGCTAGAATATGGCCCATAATGTCATCAATTGAGCTTTCTGAGGCGGCATCTAAAAGCAATAGTTTGTCTGACTTAGGAAGGCGCCGGATAACATCTTCTTGTTCCATTGCCTTCTCCATGATATGGCGACATTGACGTGCAACGACTTTCCCAAGTGTATAGATGTCAGTTGTTCCGTCATCAAGATTCACGATAGCATTATCCCAGCAACCAGCTAATAAATTTACAGGTTGTTCTGCCTTCTCTCCCTTTTTTATAGGGCTGGTTTTTATGCTTAACGGATTGTTGTTCGCGATTTTTTGATATTTGAGAGAACTTTTTTCATACCATGCATACACGCATTTTCTGTCCCCACACTTCTCCCGTTCTCTCCAGTTGTCTGAAACAAACTTTTTAAATTCTTTTGAATTTCCTGTTTGTTTCTTTGCTTCGTTATACAACTCATTCAGCCCTTCATCAGCGCGCGAAAGAACTGGATCAGAGCAAATTAGCTTTTCTGAATAGCTTTTGGCTTTTGAACAATCCCAGGATGCACCAGAGGCAAAAGGAACGCTAAACGTCAGCAAGAGAGAAACTAGTAAGAATTGTCTTTTCATTTTTTCTATCTCTAAAATCTGGGATTGTTTCTGTTAAAGAACGCTGCAATAGCAGCACCGAAGGCAACAACAATCCCAGGAAATACAACTATAAAGCTGAGGATAGGATTGAAATCCCACTGCCAGACGCACCAGTAATAGACGAAACAGCAGGCCAGAAGCTCTCCAAATGGGATGATCGTAATAGCAAAAGCGGCCGCACCGATTGCCAGCACACATTTAATTAAGTAGCCAAATCCTGATCCTTCTATTCCGAACCAGTCGATAATGACCGCTCCAAATAGAACCGCCACGGCTATCTGACAACAAACGACCAGAAGGCCTACAAGATTGCCAAAGAACTTTTCCATATTTTCTCCAAGAGTTTTTAATGAGATTGATTTCAAAAGATTTATTGGCGGTTTATTTAGATTCCTCTGGGGAAACGCTTTACACAAAGGGCGGTTACAACACGGCCAATTATTTTTATGGCCTCCAGCTCCTGACCCTTCAGTACAAACGGGTTATAGAGTTTGTTATCTGAGATGAATTCAACGCCGAAAGGCAAAACCTGGATTCTTTTGATGGTCACGCCGCCACCATAGTTGAGGCAGAAAATTCCCTCCTGGGTCACATCAGTGTCTTTCACGTCCACCACAACGATGTCCCCAGAATTGATTGTCGGTTCCATGGAGTCTCCGCGAGCAGTGACCAATTCGTGTCCTGTGGTTCTGTATCTAGAGACATTCTGTTTGAACCATTCCAGGCTGACTTGAATTCGTTCAACCACTGCGACATCAGTACAAACAGGGCCACCCGTTGAATCGCAGCCAGCCTCGACATTGAGTTTGTCGAGAGTGATTAGATTCTTGTCTTCTTCCGGTTCTTCTGAATGGTTTGTATCCATCCATCCGTCCTGAAGATTCAAGCCTTTCTCAATTGCTCTCGCCAGGGTGGTTCCGATTTGTCTTGGTTTGCCACGGCTGCCGATAGCTTTGTTTTTGACAATAAACAGGGCTGCATCATTGCGTTTGCGCCCCATAGCCTCATTTATTTCAGCGATTGATCCATATTCCTCCACTAGTCTCAAGAGGTTTGCGTGTCGGATCTCATATACATCAGCCATAGTTAAGTCTCCTTTGTCTAAATTTATCACATTGATAAGTTGGTTATTATCACAGTGATATGCTATGATTCTTATCACGGAGATAAAACTATGGATTTGCCTACTTATTTAAAACTCAAGCGTGGAGCAGCCGCCGCTTTAGCAAAGAAAGTCCCGGGTTTATATCAATCTAACCTTTCAGCTATTAAGGCCGGTCGTCGCTTGCCACCAATAAATCTTTGTGTAGCAATAGAAAAGGCCACTAACGGAATAGTGAGCAGAAAAGAACTTCGCCCCGATATTTTCAAATGAGGGGATAGAATGAGCTTTACTGCGATCCGCTGGGCATTGTCACAGGATTCTTTGGAAGATCCCAGAGAAGCCTTACTTCTTGTCGTGCTTGCGGATTATCACAATGACAAAACAGGTCAGTGCAATCCATCCAGAGATACTCTTAAGAAGCGAGCCAGGATCGGAAACAACAACACGCTCACTGCGAAACTTTCCACCTTGCAGAAAAAAGGGCTCATTACTGTTTATTCGCAAAACGGCAAGAGCAACTGTTATCGCCTAAAACTTGAAAGTACGCTCGAAACAGAATCACTACCTAGTTCAGAACTGAACCAGGTTCAAAACTGCACCAGGTTCAGAACTGAACCACCACCTAGTTCAGAACTGAACCACCTACCTAGTTCAGAACTGAACCACGAACCTATAAGTGAACCTATTAATGAACCTATTAATAACTCTATAGAGCGTGCACCAAACTTTTCTTTAACGGCTCCAGAGAAGACAACTATTTCCAAAAAGGAAACAGTTGAGAAAAAAGCAAAGCGCCAGAAAAAGGAAAAGTTGCCATGTCCTTATAACGAGGATGACCAAATTCCGGAAGAGTTTGTAAAGGTCGCTCAGAAGCACAACATTCAAGACCCACAGCAGTTGTTTTCAAAGATGGTCGCCTACTGCAAGGCAAACGGAAAACAGTACGCAGATTACAAAGCCGCATTCACAACGTGGTGTCTCAACGAATCCAAGTGGCAACAGCAGAAGCCGCCCAATCAAACCTCCAAACCCTTCGCCTACGAACCGCCTGGCGGATTCACGGATGAGTTCTACATGCAGGGATGCAAATTTGATAAAGACGGGAATTTAATACTATGAACAATACGAAAGAACCTAGAACCCAAGGCGTTATCAATTCGATCTTGGGCGTGATGACCAAGCGACAGAGAATCGTTAAATGTCCGGAACACGGTTATTACTTGGCTGATGAAATTTGGGTAGGAGAAGAAATCAAATCTCAGAGCACCTGCCCTCAGTGCATAGAAGAACACCGTGAGGAATGGAAGGCCAAAGAAGAAGCATTCCGCAAGCAACAGGAAGAAGACGAGATTAAACGCCGCACAGAGGGAGCCAGAATCCCTTACGACTACCGGAGCAAGGACTTCTCCACTTTCAAGCCTGTAAACGAAACTCAGCAAAAGGCGCTTGCACTTGCTAAACGTTTCGTGAAAGGTTTTGAAAAGGCTTGGCTGGGCGGATATGGCCTAATCTTTCTGGGCGCGTGCGGGACAGGAAAAACGCATCTTGCCTGCTCAATCATGATTGAGCTGATCCGCAAGCACAAAGGATTTTTTCCGAAGTACTACCGAGCGGCAGAGATTTTCTCAGGCGTAAGGGATACGTACCGCAACGGCTCAAGCTCGTCTGAAGAAGAAGCGATTAATTTCTTCTCATACATTCCGCTCCTAGTGATTGATGAAATCGGTGTTCAAAAAGGCTCGGACGCTGAACGCAGGATTTTGTTCTCAATTCTTGAGAACCGAATGACTGACAAATATCCCACGATCCTAATCAGCAACTTAAACGCAGAAAGCCTTTCCGATCTCATTGGGGAGCGCCTTTACGACCGAATCAAAGCAAAGTGTGTGCCGGCTCTTTTTATGGGCGAATCAATGCGTAAACAGGCTACTGCTGATCTTTTCGATTGAGGTGCGTCATGTCTGATTCAGCCTGGACACTCTTAATGATCTTGCTGGCGCCGGTCGTGTTTATCAACCTGATTCTCTTCGGGTTACTCGTGAGAGCGGCTTTCCAAATCAGCAGGGAAACCAAATTAACCAATCGGTTAAAAAGGAGAAGGCCATGACCGGTTGCTGTCTGTACTGCAAGTTTGCCGAGAGCTACTGGATCGATCCGGCAGGAAACATTCGACGGCCGCCAAAGGCTTCTTTCGGAGACATGAACATCTACTGCCATCATCCGAACAAAGGCGCCGGCATCGAATGCTACCCAATCTCATTCACACGGTGCTCAGTTTTTGAACGTGACACAGACGAGCGTATTGAACGCAGGAGAACGTTTTTCTCTCAATTCGATAGATACCGCGTCCACGCTGAGTTAATCGCTCAGAGACGCTAGACGGCTGTTTAAACAACATTCAACCAACGGGGAAAACAAATGGAAAACTTCGAAATCGCAATTTTATTTTTCAACAGCGTCCTTCTTCTAATCGTAGTTGTAGTTTGCCTGCTTTATCGAGATCTAGAGATTCAGCAGATATGCACTAAGTCAGCTCTGGAGCTAGCAGAAGAAGACATTGAAAAGCTCAAGGCTGAAATCGACTTTCTGAAAAAGAACAACGATTAAGGAGAAGACATGACATCAATCATCCTTTTGGCAATCGGTCAGATCTTTCTAGCAATCGCGATTATTTTCGTGATCTTGATCCAGCGCGATATGCGGAACTCTATGCATAACTTGGCTAATGCTTTTCGTGAACTGTCCGGAAAGAATTCACACGGAGAAAAGAATGGGAAAAGCACAGAGAACTAAAGGCGCCGCCGGAGAGCGCGAAGTCTGCGACCTGATTTTACGGGACCTCGGAATTGAGGTTCATAGGAATCTGCAACAGACACGGGATGGCGGTGCAGACATCAAACTCAAACCCTTCTCTATCGAGGTCAAGCGCCGAGCAGCGATAGGGAACATTTACGACTGGGTAGATCAGGCTGAACGAGGATGTGAGTTCCCAGAGCGCCCGATTGTTGTCTGTAGAGCTGATAGAAAAAAATGGCTCGCGATCATGACGATTGATGAACTGTTCCGCCTCATTCGCGAAGAAGTAGCCGCTGCCGGAGGGAAATGATGAATGACACAACTCAAAAACCAAGGGGACTTATTCGGACATGCAGATACCATTCTCTTTTGCCAAAAGAAGCCCAAGACAGACTTATCGAATCTGTCGGATCTAGAGAAGGAGAAACAGCGGTACAACGAAATCTGCGCATATCGAGAACGATTGACCGAGTTAAGAGCCAATATCCAGAGTTTTTCCGAGCTCGGTCTTGACCCGTCCACGGTCCTTCTCTCTGACGCATCAGTGCGTGTCGGAGTGTCCAGCCCAAAGGCGAAGTATTCAGATCAGGACTTGATTCACTGCTTTGATCTTCGCTTAGCGGGTCTTTCTTTGCGTGAAATTTCAAAAAAGATGGATATTCCAATCCGAACTTTACGAGACATTTTCTCAGGACACAGACGTGCAGTTATTCCAACGAAATTCAAATGAAGCAGTGCGCACCCGTCACCGGAACCACTTCAAACTAATAACAGAATAGGGGGTTTGTATGGCTAAAACAGATTCAATTATTGACGGCCTGACGCATAAGCAAGCCCTGTTTGTATCCGAATACTTGAAGAACGAAGGCAATGCTACTCAGGCTTATTTAAAGGCAGGCTACAAGGCTAAAGATGAAAAAGTTGCTTGCACCGCAGGCACGAGATTGTTGAGAAATGTTCGTATTTCCCGCGCGATAGCCGAGCGCCAGAAGAAATTGAGCGACCGCCTGGAGCTGGAGGAAGACTTCGAGATCAAGCGGGCTATTCGGATTCTGGATATGTGCATGGAACCTAAACGGGTTTACAACATGGACGGATCCCCGAAAGAAGACGAAAACGGAAACGGTGTTTTCTGTTTCGACAGTAAGGGAGCCAACGGGGCATTAACGATTATTGCCAAAATCCGCGGAAAGTTTGTAGAAAAGCGCCAGATTGATGTGAACGTTACAGACCGCTCCTCCTGGCTGAATGATGTTTTGAAGGACATGAAAGATGAATAAGGAAGCGGCTGAGTTTGAAATGGGCCTTAGGCGCCTGGCGATAGCCTGCACGAATGATCCGCTCCTTTTCGTCCAGAAGTGTTTCCGCTGGGGACATGGAGAGCTGGCCAATTACGAAGGGCCAGACGTGTGGCAGCAGAAGATTCTTTGTGACATTAGGGATCGGCTCAAGAACGGTGAGACACGGCATAAGGCGATCCAGATTGCAGTGGCCAGTGGTCACGGTATCGGCAAAACGGCTTTTGTTGCCTGGATCATGCTCTGGGCTATCTGCACCTACCCAGACATGAAAGGGGTGGTCACGGCAGAAACCAAGAACCAGCTCATAACAAAAACCTGGTCAGAGTTGCATAAATGGCACCATCTATGCCTGTTTAGAGACTGGTTTGAGGTGGCGGCTGAATCTATTTTCTCAACCCAGCCAGGCCACAAATATACGTGGAGAATAGACGCGATCCCCTGGAATGAAAACAACACCGATGCTTTCCAAGGCCTGCACAATCAAGGGAAGCGGATTCTTGTTCTATTCGACGAAGCCTCAGTAATCGCTCAGAAAATCTATGAGGTGACGAAGGGAGCGCTCACGGACAAGGACACGCAGATCATCTGGTGCATTTTCGGAAACCCAACACGGCCAGACGGACCCTTTTTTGACGCCTTCCACAAGTCTCGGCATAGATGGATCACGTACAACATTGACAGCAGGACGGTGAAGATCACGAACAAGGAACAGCTCCAGGAGTACGTTGAGGACTATGGAGAGGACAGCGACTTTGTGAAGGTCCGTGTTCGAGGTGTATTCCCTTCAGCCTCGGCCAAGCAGTTTATTTCCAGAGAGGAGGTTGACGCCGCAGTCAATCGTGACGTGGGCCAGGTCAACTACTCCAGAACGGTTGCAATCCTCGGCGTGGACGTAGCGCGGGAAGGTGATGACCGCTCGGTTATTGCTACGAAGATCGGCCGAGACTGCACCATGCCGCTCAAGGTTTTCCGTGGCCTGGACGGTCCGCAGTTGGGTATGCAGGTGCTCATGTATGTGAACGAACTCAAGCAGAAGGGTATCCCTCGTGTGTACATAAATCTTGACTACACAGGTGTGGGGGCCAGCCCTTACGATTGGTTGAAAGATAAGGTGCAGCACCTCAACAAAGTCATATCCGCCAGCCAGAGCACGAACCCGCAACGCTGGGCTAATAAGCGGGCTGAGATGTGGGACAAAATGCGGGATTTCATCCGCGATGATGGAGTGATCCCAAAGTCGGAAGAGCTGGCTGAGGACCTCTGCATACCTGAGAAACTCATTGACCAGAAGGGACGACTGCTCCTTGAATCCAAGGACAGCATGAAACGCCGCGGCATGAACTCTCCAGACACCGCCGACGCCTTAGCACTCTGTTTCGCTATTCCCATTCAAGAATATCTGGAGGACGATAGCTGGCGACATCAGCGGGTGAACAGGCATAAGGGCATACGTGATCCTTACGCCTAGGGTGTGCGCATCAATCGGCGTACAGGCTCGACAATCGGGACATGATGAAGATCGAAACCTGTACGCTCAGTGACCTATTCAATGACCCTCGGTATGAGGAAGTGTGCCAGCACTACAGACAAGAAGCTGGACACCTCGACCTCAAGGGGATAGTGGATAAGGACAAATACTCGTTCCTTGCACAGAACGGCCTACTTCTTTGCGCCCGTGCATTGAGCGAGGGCCAGCTTGTCGGGATTATGGCAATCGTCATGTGTCCTTCTCTCCACAACTCTAAAGACGTGGCCAACGTGGACACGCTTTACCTAGAGCCTGAGCACCGAGGCCACGGCCTCCAATTCCTGAGACACGCAATCAAAATGGCCAGGGAGTTTGGTGCATCAGGTATTCGATTTTCAGCGCCCGCTGGATCCAGAACTGAGCAACTCTTTGACAGGTTATTCCAGCGCTCAGATGTCACCTATTACAAGTCACTGGAGGATTAAATCATGGGTATGGAAATGCTGGGATATGGCCTGCTTATGGCCGGATCTGCCGCACTCACTTCTCACACACAGAGCCGATCCGCTCGACGCCAGGCATCAGCACAGAAGGACGCCACGGAAGAAGCCAAGAGAAACGCTGAAAAACAGGCTGAGCAACAGCGTGAGCAAATGCGTATGCAAAACCAGAAGACGGCGGACATTAGCAAGATCCTCGGCGACAACACTAATGATCTGCTCTCAGGCGGCCAAACAATGCTTACTGGCGCGGGTGGCGTGGACGATCAAGATTTAACGCTGGGCAAGAAGTCTGCCCTGGGGTAGGCCATGAAAGAACGTGAATTAAGAGAAAAGCTCCTGAACCGCTGGAGAGAACTCCAGAAGGAGCGGGATCCATACCTGCACCAATGGCGGAATATTTCAAAGTATTTGAGGCCCGCCAACGGCAAGTTTCTGAGCCCAAAGAATCAGAATGAGGCCAAGGGCAAATGGAATTCCATTTACGACAACACTCCGTTAAAAGCCTCGGATGTTTTGGCCAAGGGCCTTATGTCAGGCATGACCGATCCGTCACAGCAGTGGTTTTACCTGACCACGGGAAGCCCTGATCTTGACGAATCTGTAGAGGTTCGCCGCTGGTTGTCTGATGTCAGCCAGATCCTTTACATGTCCTTTGCACGGACGAATCTGTATCAATCCCTGCACCACGCATGGATGGAGGCTGGCTTGTTCGGTGTCCTGGCAATCATCATTGAAGAAGATGACCAGCTCGGCTTTATCTGTAGCCCGCTGACCGTCGGTGAATACTGCATAGCGTGTAACGCCCGCGGCATTCCAGACACTCTCTATCGAGAGTTCTCAATGACCACGCGCCAGCTCATTGATGAATTCGGAATTGATGTGCTCCCGTCCAGTCTGGCCAGCGTGGCCAAAGCTGGAAAATTGGACGAGCAACAGGTGGTGCTGCACGCAATCGAGCCGCGCAAAGACCGTGATCCGCGATTCAAGGACAACAAGAACATGCCGTGGCGCTCGGTTTACGTCCTCAAGGACTATAACGACAGCGCTCACCCGATCCTCCGAGAATCTGGCTACAGGACCTTCCCCGCCGTTGTGGGACGCTGGGGCGCAATCAGTAACGAGACCTATTCTTCTGAATCTCCTGGCATGGTTGCCTTAGGAGATGTAATGCAGTTACAGCATGAGCAGATGCAGAAGGGCAACGCTATTGACTACATGGTCAAGCCTCCAATCGGTCTGCCCACTGAGGCCAAAGATTCAGACATTGACACAGATCCAGGTGGTGTTTCTTTTGTCAACGGATCCACAGGCCGCAAACCTGTAGAGCAGTTGTGGAATGTGAACATCAATCTGGGCGAGTTGCGGCAGGATATTGGAGAGTGTCAACAGCGTATCAAAGGCGCTTTTAACGTTGACATGTTCCTCATGCTCAATAACCAGAGCGCTATCAACCAGATGACGGCCACCGCCGTGGCAGAACTGCATGAGGAAAAACTTCTCATGCTCGGCCCTGTTCTCTCCAGATTCAATAACGAGGTGCTCAAGCCGCTGATTGATAGGACCTTCGACATCCTCAACGAAGAAGGCCTGATCCCGCCCGCGCCTGAGGCCATTCAGGGCACTGATCTGAATATCGAGTACACATCAATCCTTAGCCGCTCACAGAAAGAGATTCAATCTAGGACGGACCAACAGGCGATCCAGGAAGCCTTGCAGATTGCACAGGTTCAGCCCGACTTCTTAGACAACTTCGATCTGGACAAGTACGCCCAGATTGTGAGCGACAAGAGAGGTGTATCGCCTGAAATCCTTCGTTCTTCGGACGAGGTAGCAGCTATCCGCCAGCAGAGAGCACAGCAACAACAGCAGGCTCAGCAACAACAGCAGATGACCCAGAGCGCGGATATGTTGGCCAAGCTCGGCAAGGTTCCGACGGGCCCAGAAACCATGGCTGGCCAGGCCGTCCAAGGTATGCAGGACATGGCGGCCGAGGGCATGGCCTAAGGGTGTGCGCATCAAGAAATTAGGACGTTAGAGAATGAGCAAGACAGTAAGAGATCCGTTCGCAACTTCGACTGCTGAGGCTGAGGCCAGGCAAGCGGAGTTGGCCAGAGAGGAATACGAATTCCGCCAGGCGCTCAAGGAGGTTTTAGAGACGCGGGCAGGAAAGACCGTATTCAAGCGATTGTTTGCTGAGAGCGGCTTTTTCGGCTCGGCATTCGATACGAACGCTCTCAACATGGCTCGGAAGGAAGGAAAGCGCGAGTTTGCGCAAACCATTTTCGAGTACGTCATTAAACACAAGCCTGAATTTATTCAGGAATTGAGAGAACAGAATGAATGAAACTGTAGAAACAGCCGAAAAAACTGAAAGCGAGGCCGGATCTACTCCCGCCCCTGTTGAGCAAACAGCTCAGGCCCAACAGCCAGCTACTCCCGAAACTATCGAGGAATCCTCCCTGCTTAATTCCGACACAACGGAAGAGCAGAAGGAATCCGAAGAGGAAAAGAAGGAGCCTGAGAAAGAGGCTGGCGCTCCTGAAAAGTACGAAGACTTCAAGGCGCCCCAGGGCGTATCCCTGGACGCAGATGTAGTCAAAGGATTCTCCGAAGTTGCTAAGGAGCTGAATCTTCCGCAAGACAAGGCCCAGGCCGTTATCGACAAGGTAACGCCGATCCTGGCTAAGAAACAAGCCGACCAAATCGCGCAAACCAATAAGGCGTGGCAGGAGAAGGTCAAGACTGATCCCGTAATCGGAGGCGATCACCTGAAATCGACCATTGCCACAGCGCAGAAAGCGCTCAAGGACTTTCGAGGCGCTGACGGAAAGTTTGTTGATGAAGATGTTGCGGAACTGGCGGCAATCGCTGGCAATCATCCAGGCCTTATCAAGATCCTCAGACATTTTGGTTCGGTTATCGGAGAGGACAGCTCACCCGCCGCAAAAAGTAACGCCGTGAAGCAAATCTACACGGCAGCAGATTTCTACAAAGCAAAGGAGTAAATCATGGCAATTATCAATACTGGTGCCACAACGCTTGCTGACATTGCTAACCTCACGCAGGACAGCGATCTTCAGAAAAAAGTTCTGATTCAGACAATCCGTGATTATTCGGGTTTCTTCGATCAGCTCACTCTCATTCCCGCTAACGACGGTACAGCCTGTAAGGGCTCTATCGTTACTGACTACCCTGAAGGCGAAGTAGTCGGTTACAACGAGGGCTGGGGCACTTCTCAGGCCAAGGGCCGTGCAGTCAGATACGATTCCTTCCGTGTCCGCACATCATCCGAAGTTGACGCCGACTTGCTCGATTCTCGTAAGCCTGAAGAGCGCGATACATTCCGTCTTCGTAAAGACGCCGCTGTAATGCGTGGTCTAGCACGCCAGGCCGCCAAGTCTGTTTTCTATGGTTCTGGTAACGGAACAAGCCTCGGTCTTTACGACATTGTGAACGGCAAAGACAATGAATTCTATGACCGTATCATTAAGGGTTCTTCCACTAAGACAACTGGCAACTTCGATATCTGGCTTTTGTCCTGCGATACGGAAAACATGTTCACCTTCTATCCTGAGTATGGTGCTCAGGGCGGAATCTGGATTGATGCACGTCCGCAGAAAGAGCGCATTGACGATGACAACGGCAAACATCATTACGCTTATGTCACTGACATGGGCTTTGATATCGGCGTGGCCTGTTTCAATCCGCTCAACATTGTCCGCATTGCAAACATTGACGCCTCAGCCCTGACCAAGAATGCCTCTTCTGGTGATGACCTCATTGACCTGATGACCCAGGCTCTTGAGTTGCTTGACGTGTCTAACCCTGGCAAGACAGTGTTCTTCGCAAACGACACAATCCACAGCTATCTGCGCCGCCAGATCAACAACAAGGTAACGAACTCCCTCAACTTTGAAAACGTTGCAGGCCGCTCCGTTATCACTTTCGACGGTGTACCCGTTCAGAAAGTTGGCAAAGACGTTTTGAAGACTTCCGCAAAGATCAGCTAAGGAGACAGAATCATGTACGACAAAGAGTTACTCTTTTTCAAGAACAAGGACCTCACAGCCGCAATCACGTCTGATGTGATTGACCTCGGCGCGGACATTAACACCACAGGCCAGAAGCCGCTTTACCTGGTCATCATGCAGACCGAAGAGATCGAAGCAGCTACGGCTACCGTGACCTTCAATCTTCAGGAATCCGCCGACAACAGCACTTATACAACTGTTGCCAGTACAGGCGCATTGACTGCCAAGACAATGGGTTACGGTGTAGCAATTCCGCTCCCCGCTAAATGCAAGCGTTATCTGCGCGTGACTACCGCAGTGTCCTCTACCGCTCCAACCGCAGGCAAGGCAACTGCATATGTGTTCGACAAGTTCACCGATCCTTGCGTGAAGATGATCGAAGGCTACTAATCAGTTAATTCTCGTTGCAGAGGAGGAGGGAGGCTTAAAAACCTCTCTTTTTTAATATGAATGAAGTGTCAATTTGCAATGCCGCCTTGTCTTACCTAGGCGAGAAAGGGACGATTACGAAGATCAAGCCGCCTGAAGGAAATCCCCAGGCTGAGGCTTGCGCTGAATACTATCCTCAGGCGCTCCGTTATCTGCTGGAGGCACACAACTGGGCTTTTGCGATCAGGCGCGTGAGACTGCCTGAATACAAGAAATATGACGCCGACTTGTATCAGTGGGCTCACGGCTACCAAGTGCCATCCGATTACCTGAGGACCGTTAAGGTCTATGAGAAAAGCTCCAGAGTGGACGAGGCCGGACTTGATTTTGAGATTGAGACGCTCTCAGAAACAGGCTCCTACATTCTCCTGACCGATTCTCCAGCGCCCATGCTCCGATACGTGGCCAGCGTGGAGAACGTGAGCATCATGCCTCAGTATTTTGTCCAGGCCCTTGTCCTTCAGTTGGCCAGCTACCTCACAGGCCCGCTGATGAAAACGAGTATGGCGCAGCAGATGCTCCAGTTGGCGGCCCAGGCCTTAGAGAACGCGAAGTATCAGGACAGCCGAAACTCAATCAGGGTCAAGCACGAATATTTAGCGCCCCACCTGGCGGCACGGAGTATCTAAATGTCATTGAAAATCTACAAGCAATCAATCGGAGGAGGTGAGATTTCTCCTTCGATGTACTCCAGAATCACGGATCCTTCATATTCTGCTGGCCTGGCCAAGTGTCGCAATATGATCGTGGAGCCTCAAGGCCCTGTAGTCCGCCGCCCTGGGTTTTCAATGGTACGTGAGACCAAGTATCCAGACCGCAAATGCAGGCTGATCCCGTTCACATTCTCCGCAACTCAAACGATGATCTTAGAGTTTGGACATCATTACGTGAGATTTCACACGAACGGCTCAACGCTCATGAACGGAAATCAGCCGTATGAGGTGGCCACGGATTACGATGAATCCGAACTCTTTGATATTGATTACGCACAGAGCGTGGACATCATCACGCTGGTGCACTGCTCCCACCCGCCTCGGGAACTCAGACGATATGGCGCGCTGGACTGGCGACTTGTGGACATCACGTTCAACACCAGCCTTACTCCGCCCACAGGAGTGACCGCGACCCAGCACATCCTCCAATCGGCGACATATAAAGACGGGTACGTGAGAAAGTACGTGGTGACCTCTTGCAATCTGGACAACTCGGAAGAATCGAAAGCCAGCCAGGCGGCCTCAGTCACGTGCAACCCTTACGGTGATGGAGCCTACAACACGATCACCTGGAATACAGTTGCAGGCGCCGACCATTACCGCGTGTACCGAGATAAAGGCGGTATCTATGGCTATATAGGCGAGACCCGCACCAACAGCATTGATGATGACAATATCGCGCCTGACAGCTCCATTACGCCGCCAATCTATGACGATGTTTTCCTGACATCAGGTGGCATTACGGGTGCAACCGTTACCGCTCAGGGTTCTGGATATGTCGGTCCGAATGGTGAAATTACAGGGATCGACCTGTTGGAGACACAGACATGGGTTGTCGAAGGATCAGGCCGAAACTTCTATGGGCCTGTAGCGCCTGGCAACTGCTCAGCCTGGCAAAGCGATGACGGCTGGGCATTGAATTTCTATGGCGATGGTGTCGGCCTTGTCCCTAATGACGAGATGATTTCCCTGTTCTCGGCCAGCGTGGAGATTTATGACGCCGAAGGATCAGGTGTCGGAGCGACTGCCAAGGCTGTATTTTCCTCGGCATCAGAATGGATCAAGCTCACCAAGCCCACGGGCAATCTTAATTTCTGCTTGTATGGTTTCCGTCCGATCAAGGCAATCCAGGTCACAAGCCCAGGATCAGGCTATAAGCGGCCGCTTTGCCGAGTGACTATCACGGCCTGGCCGACATGGACATGGAGCCGCAAGGCGCTCAATTACAAGTTTGAGTTCAAGCGTTACACAGGAGACTTTTCAACCTCCGTAAAGAGCGCTGGGTTCTTAGAGACCTCAATCAGAGTGACGGATACAACGGGAAGCGGAGCCGTGTTGGAGCCTGTAATTTCAGGCGGCAAGCTGACAAACGTCCTAATCAAGAACGCAGGAGCGGGCTATTCCAACCCGACAGCGACACTTATTTCAAACTATGGCTCAGGCGCTCAAATCTCTCTGACTGTTGCGAATGCTGGCGACTATCCAGGATGTGTTTCTTACTTTGAACAGCGCAGATGGTTCGCTGGCAGTCGCATGAGACCGCAATATATTTGGGCAACGAAGACGGGCACTGAAACAGATATGGGCTATTCCCTCCCGTCCCAATCCACCGACCGCATCAAGGTTAGGGTAGCGAGCCAGGATTCAAACCGAATCCGCCATATCGTCCCCTTGTCTCAGCTCCTTATGCTGACCGCAAGCGGGGAATGGAGAGTGAGCCCAGTGAACTCAGACGCGATCACGCCTGAATCTATGAGTGTGCGGCCTCAGTCTTATGTCGGCTCCAGCCAGACAAAACCGGTCCTTATTAACAACACGATGATCTTTGCCTCGGCTCGAGGCGGACACCTGAGAGAACTCGGCTACAGCTATCAGGCGGGCGGCTATATTACCTCCGATGTGTGTTTGAGAGCGGCCCACCTCTTCGATCATCACGAAGTTGTCGATATTGCATACGCCAAGGCTCCCTACAGCATATTCTGGTGCGTGAACGACATAGGCAAACTAATCTCCTTCACATACGTGCCAGAACAACAAGTCGGAGCTTTTGCACAGCACGAGACCCAGGGCGATTTTGAATCGTGTGCAGTGGTGCCAGAGAGCAATGAGGACATTCTTTATGTCGTGACCAAGCGCAAGATCGGAGACAACACCGTAAGGTTTGTTGAGCGCATGAACGAGTACATCATTGACAAAGATGAAGATTATCTCTTCATGGATTGTGCGGGCACCTACTCAGGCCCAGCCAAGACCGAAATATCTGGCATTAGCTGGCTGAATGGGATGAAGGTTTCCATCCTGGCTGACGGGTATTGTGTGCCGGATCAAGTAGTGCAGAACGGCAAGATCACGCTGAGAAGAGCGGCGTCCAAGGTTCATATTGGTTTGCCTTATAACTCCGATATTCAGACCCTACCTCTTGCATTACAGCTTCAGGATCTTTCTTTCGGTAGTAACCACAGGAAGAACATCAGCGGAGTGGCAGTGAGAATGATTGATTCAGCGAGCATTCTGGCTGGCTCGAGTTTCGACGACCTCTATCAGCAGCCGACACGCGGACGGGAAACACCTGGTACCCCGCCGAAGAAGAGGAACGGAGAGTTTGAAGTAGATATCGCCGCTTCATGGACGGATGACGGTCAAGTGTGTATTCGCCAGAGCGCCCCGCTCCCGCTGAAAATCTCCAGTATTACCGTGACCTGCGACGTGGTGTAGTGCGCATCACGCTCTTGGAATCCTCCAATATCTATGCTGAGTTGGAGGATTTTTTATGGCCGGATCTAGTTTCTCTTTTGGCACCTTGGGCCTTATTTCTACAGGTGTTTCCACACTGTTTAACGCCTTCGGTGCGAAGAGCATCACGAAGTACAACAATGCTATTGCACAGGCTCAGGCAGACATAGCCAAGATCAACGCGGACACAATGAATCTGCATTATCAGCAGAGATTGTTCGCGGCTGAGGGTGAGTATCAGCGAGAGACAATGCAAGCCGCTCAAATGAAGGCGCGGCAGAAAGTCTCATTAGCCGCTAATGGCGTGGCAATCGGGGTCGGATCAGCTGCGGAACAATTAGCCAGCACGGACATTGTGAAGAAGATCAACCTCAACCGCCTGGAGAGCAATGCGAAATCCGAGGCGTGGGGATACCGTGCTAAAGAAACGGACTACAGGAATCAGGCGCTCATGAGCCTGGCTAAGAAACAGAGCGCAAGCCGAGCATTCACGGATTCTCTTTTAATCGGTGCTGGGAACATGGGCATGGCTTTTGCCTATGGAAAATTGATGGATATGGCCAAAGCCTCAGAATCCGCCGAAAAGCCTAAGGCCGAGGAGCCGATTCACATTGATGCAATCTCTGGGGCCGACCCTGGAATCAAAGTTGACGCCATATCAGGTGCCCAGCCAGGCGTAACGAGGATTGATGCTATTTCAGGTGCACAACCGAACCTGCTGCTAGGCCAGACAGTCACAACCACACAGCTTTATCCGACAACTAAAAACATCTTCTCTCTGAACTACAGAGGATAAAAAAATGCCTATCGTCCCTAAGTATGAAAATAATGTGCCTGGAGTAGTCGAAAGCGGAAGAGGTTTCGGCGCTCCCGTTGATAACGTCCGCCCCTCCTTTGATTACGAAAACGTCATGAATCGAGCGCTCCAGCCCTGGAGCCAGCTTGCAGACAGTACGATCAAAATTGAGGCGTATCACCATGACACTGTTGTGAAGGCCCAGGCTGATGAACAGTTGGACGCTTACAACAAAGAGGTGCAGAACACTTTGTATGACCCTGAGAAGGGCTATTTTGCACAGCGCGGCAAGAACGCCGTGACAGGCTGGGATCAGGCGCAAACCGACCTTCAGTCTATTTACGACAAGCACCTAAGCCAGATTGATGATCCTGATGTGAAGGAGGCTTTTAAGTCGAATGCTCTTCAGCGCCTCAATTCCGTCCGACAGAAGACAGTCGTCTATCGCAATGAACAGAACATTAGGTGGCGCGCCCAGACCTCTAAAGACCATGCTGACAACCTCGTAGAGGAGTTTGCTCTAGGCGGATTCTCTCCAGACGGTCAGAGAACAATGGCCAGCCTGATGAATGAAATCGACTACCAAGGCAGGATGGAAGGCTGGGACGATGAAACACTGAAACGCCAGAAGAGCGCCTACAAATCTTTGGCATACGCCTCAGCTTATTCAAATATGGCATTGAGCGATCCTATCGGCGCGCTCCGACATTTTCAGACGGACGGCTCAAAAGAGATGAGCACGGACGTAGGCCGCCGCACCTATCAGATGTTATTCCACCGAGCCGCTCCCCAGCTTGTAGAACTCTCTCAGAGGTACGGAGGAGCAACGGCCCTGGCATTGACGCCTGGAGCAGTTGCCAGAACCACAGGCGACAACACAAACGAGAACGTCCTGAGACAATCCCGAGCCCAGGCCGGACTAGGCCAGGCTCCGAAAGTCGCAGACAAGGTGCTCAATACTTCAGGTTATAAGGGATGCAACCCGCTCAATGTCCGAGCCTCCAGCGACAAATGGAAGGGCTCGATTGGTCAGAGTGACAACGGATATGTGATCTTCTCAACCCCGATGGACGGCATTAGGGCCGCTGCTACCGTTATCAAGAATTACGGCACGAAGTACGGGATCAACACTGTTAGGGACATTGTGAGCAGATACGCTCCCGCCTCAGAGAATCCGACTGATGACTACATAGCGAATGTCTGCAAGGGTACTGGCTACCAGGCTGATGAAAAGCTCGACACTAAGAACCCTGAGGTGCTTAAGAAGTTGGTCACTGCGATGATGAAGCAGGAGATCGGCGATGTCCCGTACTCCGAACGCACGATTATTGCAGGTGTCCTGGACGCGCTCGGCAAAGAGGACATCAATGATTATTCCGACCTGTACAACACTCAGTTATCGGACGAAGAAGAACAGCAGTACCAGGCATGGGCAAAACAGATCGGACATGAGCGTGATGTTTATGATTACGATCTTCGAGGCGCCTGGAAGTCAGGAGCGGCTCAGGCAGAGAACGGCCACTTCCCAGACACCTTCAAGAAACCTAATCACCACACGTTCTCCGAGGAAAGCCAATATGCAGACGGGAAACGGAATGTTGGCGGACGCTGGACTGTTGAAAACGGCCAAAACATCTTTATTGGTCCAAACGGAGAGCGCCGAGACGATAACGGCAAACTCTTGAGCGAAGAAACAACACAGGCGCCCAAGTTGACCGCCGCTGACCTCGTTTTCAATCCCAATGTAAAAACAGGGATCGAGGTCATTGATTCTCTGAATGAGCCTGAGAAGTTGTGGATCATGCAACACACGAAGGCCGAAACGTCCCAGAGCACAGCTAACCAGCGCTCCCAATTCAAAACAACCTTGAATAATGCTTTAGCCGTAGCCAGGAGCACAGGCGACATGAGCCAGCTCCCAGACGTGGGCGCCTTCATTCAAACTTACGGCCAGGAAGAAGGACTGAGGCAATTCCAGAACGCACAGCAGGAAGCCAAGCTCAATGCCAATCTCTACCTAATGCCGACACTTTCCAACGCCGAGATTGAGGCTACAGCGCGCCAGATGACGCCGAGCAAGGATGATCCGAATTACGCCGCTCGGATGAAGGACCTTGAAACATGGAATAAGGCTTACACGCAGATCCGCAAGGAGCGTGCAGAGGATCCCGTGCAGTTTGCTTTTAGCGGAATGCCTGACCTAGGGTTAAAGCCGATTAACGACTGGTCGAATCAGGACGGAGCGCTGCTACAGATTCAAAAACGAATCGACAGCATGGACCAGGTGGCCGAGCGTTTTGGCACGCCCAGGATGTTATTCAGTAAGGCTGAGATTTCAGGTTTCCTCAATTTTATGCAGGGTATGGACGCCGTTCACCAGGCCGACTTCCTGAACAGAATGGCCGACCGCATGACCGATCCGACTGCAATCAACTCCGAGCCGCTCAGGATTTTCTCCGAGCAAATCGGCAACAAGAATCAGACCTTAGCAATCGCGCTGGGCGTGGCCTCCACTCCGAACGGTAAAGAGATGAATGGAGCGCTCCGACAGATCAACGGTGACTACATTAAGAAGCAGAAAATCGGTGAGGCATGGAAAGACGAGAAGGACATGAGGACGCTCCTTAGTGGTGTCCTGGCAGTGTCGGACGGTAGTCCCGCCTATGAGGCCATGTTGTCTGCGGCCATGAATGAGCATTGTTACGCGAATCAATCCTCTTCTCAGGATGTCGCGAAGTCTGCTGAAAACGTCTTTGGCAAAGTTTACGAACACAACGGCAAGAAGATTTTCCTGCCTACTCAGCTCGATAAAGCGCAGAAGAACACATTCACTTTTAGACAAGTCGGAAGTTTTGAAGACTTGCTGAGCGACGCTGGCAAAGACCTGGCCAAGAGCAAGAAGTCATATTTTTATGGCGGACAGAAACTGACTTCTAGCCAGCTTGAAAATCTTGTCTCTGCTGGACAGCTCCAGTCTATTGATGACGGTGTGTACCAGCTTGTCAACGGCCTCAACTATGTGCGAGATGAAAAAGGCCAGCCGCTCGTTATCGACCTCAACACCTATATTTCTCGGAGAACAAAAAGATGAATTGGTTAAACGCTTTTGGTGAAACAGTTCAAACTCAGCCCGAGGCCCTGAGAGGGTTTGGTGTTGCAAAAGACATGGAGCCCACCAAGCCGAGCGCCTTTCAGGGTACTGGGGAGGCGCTGGAAAAGGCGCTCCCGTTCTCCTTTTATCAGTCTCTTTCAGGCGTAAACGAGTTAATGGCGGACCGCGTGGAGGTGAATTATGATCTGGACAACAACGAGGACGCATTCTCAGACTTCAAGCCGACTCAGGAGCAGAAGGAGCAGGTAGCAGCTAGGCTGAGAGATGAAGCAAAGTTTGCACGCCTCAAGGCCCAGAACGATTACACGCCTAATCCCGAGACAACTGGCCAGGCCGCCATGATGATTCATGGTTTAACGGGATCCCTGGCCAAGGCTATCGGCTACACAGTAGCCACGGGCGGTAGCGGAATTTTGGCCGCGCCGCTTTTCGGTGCTGACCTCGGTCTTTACGAAGCTGGCAAACTTCGAGACAAGGGCGTGGACGCCTCGACAGCTAAAACCGCAGGTGCGATCACAGGTGCAGTGAATACAGTAGGAATGGCGTTGCCTGGAGCCATAGGGACTAGTTATTTGAAGTCAATGCTTTTCGGTGGCTTGGCGAATCCCGCGACAGACAGCATAGAACAAGCCTCAATCAAGTTTGTTCTGGATAACGCCAACTATTCAAAACAAGCTCAGGAGTATGACCCGTTTGACCTTGCAAACCTCGGAGTATCGGCGGGCATGGGTATTGCTTTTGGTGCTTTGGGCGCACGTGCAAACCGTGCTCAGGCCCGTTATGAAGCGGCAGAGGCCGCCGCTCAACTGAGCATGCCTCAGACACCTGAAAGTCAAGCAGCACCCGCCACGAACATGAATAAAGGCGTGCTGGATTCTATTCAGAACCGTGACCGCTCCTCCAAGGAAAGCCGCTTGCAGATGGAGAAAATCGCAGCCGCTCCGAACTTCAATCTTCTGAGAGAGAGCCGCTCCCTCGACCAAGGCGCTCCGATTATTGCCTATGTACCAGATGACATGAACATTCTCTGGGGCAAACGAGTTGATGTGTCTGCTGACCCGAGCTCCGAGCCGATGACAATGCGTTACGCAGTCGTGGACGCCGATGAGGTTCTCACTTCTAATGCAGTGGACGGCTCCAGCAATCCGAGTTTCACAGATCCGACTGTAGCAGGTGCCAGAGCTATCGCAGGTAATGGCCGCATAGCTGGATTACAAGGAGCTTACAGACAGGTCAAGGCCACGAAGTACAGAGCCGACCTCACTAAAGATTCAAAAGAATTCGGAATCTCCAAGCGCCAGATTAAGAAGATGAAGAATCCGATCCTGGTGCGTGTCATGGATGATGCTGATGTAGTCGAGGGTATCGGAGAGGCCTCAAATAGAACGGGTACGCTCAAACTAAATCCGGCCGAACAAGCCGCTCAGGACGCTCGAAACGTCCGATTAGAAGAAGTTGAGTTCACCAAAGACGGTGAAATTACTCAAAAATCAATGGACGAGTTTGTAAGGCGCACTCCCGACAAAGAAGGGCTAATTGATTCAAGTGGCAATGCTCTTTATGACAATATTGCACGCAGAATGAGGCCCGCTATTTTTGCCGCCGCCTTCTCTGACACTCGGATCATCAACAGGTTTATTGCTGATAGTCCCGAAGACCGCAAGATCATGAACGTCCTTCAGAGCGTGGGAACTGAAGTAGTGCGACTGAAGAAAATTAAAGGAGAGTTGGACTTTTCTCCAGACCTCCTGGAGGCCGTGGCGGACGTACTCGAGACACGAAGAGAAGCCAAAAAGATCAACGGAAAGGGCCACGAGAAGGAGCTTACAGGCTCCCTCATGGAGGAATCCGCAACTCCTGCACAGCGCTATTTCAGAGACATTCTCCTATCTGCTAATCCTGAGAGACTTCAGGAGATTCTTGCTAGGTTTAGAGAAGTTGCCGAGCAGGAAAGCGGGGGCGCTGGTTTCTTTGAGGCAGTAACCAAGGATCAGGTGTTTGAAACGGTCAAATCTGAGTTTGACAAGAGGGACGCCGCAATCAATTCTCTCCAGCCAAGCGATACGGACGCGGCAATGGAGTTGCAGTATGCGAACGTGATTCAGGACGACCAACCCGTGGGCAAGGGCGGGGATGTGAACAGATCAATTGCAGACGAGAGGAAAGCCGCCGAGCAGATCGACAATGGAGAACGTGTTGAAGTTTCTGGAGAAGGAGTTGATCCGGAAGTCATGGATAAAAATGTCAGCGACTTCGTAACCCGCTTTGTGAAAGAGTTGGTGGGTGCCGGTGCTGAAAAGAAAGTAGCAGAGATGGGCGCCAAAGTTCATGACGCATTTTTTGAAACTCTGGGAATCCGCTTAGGGCGCAGCCGTAAGGAGCTTGAACAGGAATTTGGAGTAAGAGTTCAGAGAAGGGAGAATCTTGAAAATCCTGAAGGCTTTGCTTCAATGTCTCCTCAAGATAAGTTGGATACTCTTAATCGCTCAAGAGAATTTGATGAACAATTGAAACTTTGGGAGCAGGGAAAAGGGTCAAATAAATTCAATCTTGGAAGGCCATCTTGGGTTCTTCAGATTTTTGGTGCATCAGATCGAAAAGGCATAAACACAACAAAACGTCAATTTGTTCATGTTCTCCTGCCGAAAGGGAAGAAATTATTAGGCATTGACGGAAAGCACGGTCTTAAGGCGTCTGAATTGGAAGGGCTCTTAGTTGGAATCCAGCAGCCAATAGCAGTTTTTAAATCAGCTACAGACGGCGGCATCGTTCTTATTACAGAACTGAAACGAGGTGATAGTCCAATAATTGTTCCTATACATCTCACTCGAAATAAAGACGGAGATTTTCAGATCGTCAATTTTGTTGCGAGCACTTATGAGAAGGAAAGAACTTCGATCAACAAATGGGTAGAAAAAGGGTTGCTGTTGGGGTATGACAAAACAAAAGGACCCAATGTTCTGCCAAGGGACTTCGGGTCTAATCCCCACCTGTCGCGGTCCGCAGACGTTACAAAGACGTCGGCCAATGACAAAACACTGAATCCTTCAGTTAGGCCTATTGTATACCAGAACGAGACTTCCATTGGGGACTTGTATCAGAGCGAAAGCGCCTTGAGGGGAATTTACACGCCTGGAGAGCGCGTCATTACTCTCATGCAGTCTGCAAACGAGAGCACATTCATTCATGAATCTGGCCATTACTTCCTTGACGTTCTTACAGACGTAGCAATGAAGGAGAACGCACCCGCTCAGGTCAAGGCGGATGTCCAAACTCTTATGGACTGGTTCGGAGTGAAAGACCTTGAGGAATGGAGAAGCCTTTCCATTGATGAACAGAGAGCGGCTCACGAACAATTTGCAAGAGGTTTTGAACAATACTTGAGAGAAGGCGAGGCTCCGAGCTCGGCCCTTGAGAAAGTTTTCAAGGCTTTTAAGGACTGGCTGACGAAGATCTACAGATCCTCCGAAGAGTTGCAGGTTGAAATCTCTCCAGAGGTGCGAGCCGTCTATGATCGACTTTTTGCCACCGATGAACAGATCCGAGCTAAACGGGAAGCCGAAGCTCCGGCATTTGACTTTGACATGAAGCCGGAAGAGCCCACAAATCCGGCTGTAAAAACATTGCAGCAGACGGCAGAACAGATGATTGACGCCGCCCCCATCCCTGAAGAAGGCAAGACCAAGATCAAGGAGACGCTCGGAATCAATCAGCCGGAACAGCAAACTGGTGAAAACCATCCGCACTATGGAATCCCAGATGAAGAAAAGTTCATAGATCAGAACTTAGAAACTTCGGCAATAGACGATCCCAATGCATTCATTGTCTTGGACGATGGACGGGAGGTGAGCATGGGCGATTACATGAGAGAAATCGAGAGTGAGCAGAAACAGGAATTAGATCGAGCAAACAGTGTTTCCGAAGCCGCGCAGTGCATGTATAGAAACGGAGCTTTTGACGATGTTTTTTAAGGATTGAAGGAAATGGTCAGCAAATTAAAACCCGAATGTGAACAGAAAGTTTCGGCGGTACTTGGTCGTCCTCTTACCTATACAGAAAGTCAAGAGCTTGTGGCCAGCGTTAAAAGCTATTACCTCAGAAATAGAGAGAGCCACCCAGGGATGTCTAGGGAGCAGGTTGTGAGCGAGGCCGCCAAACAGTATGCACAACGCATCCAGGAAGATGCAATGCGAAAGGCGCTCAACGCTAAACGCCAGGCTTTTGCGATCTACCAAAACCGATTGACTTACAAATCTATGAGGACAAATGGGGACAGCGCAAACCAAGCGGCCCGAGGCATTCTCAACCGCGTGGACAAATATAAGGTGGGTGTGGAGCAAGAGGCAAAATCCCGCCTTGTCGATTTCCTAGAAAAGACTTCTCCGACGTTTTTAGGCTTATGCGAGAACAAAAAACTCATAAGCGACCTCGTGAAAGAAATTGCCGGAACAGATACCAAAAACCCTGTTGCGAAGTCTGCTGCCAAAGCCTGGATTGATACCGTGGAATCACTCCGCCAGAGATTTAATGCCGCTGGAGGCGATATTGGCAAATTGGAAGATTGGCTATTCCCGCAAACTCATGACCGCTACAAGCTCGTGAACGCGGCTAGGAGACTTGCAGGAGGTCAATTCAAACAAGCGGGCCTGGCAGTCAAAGACACCGTAACCTTGAAAAAATACAGTTCCAAACAGAATAGAGATGCTTGGATTGATTTTGTTTGGGACAAGATCGATCGTTCTAAATATCTGGACGACAATTTAAAGCCAATACCCGATGACAAAATGCGCTATCTGCTTGCAGAAATTTACAGCTCGATTACAACAAACGGAGCAATCAAAGAAAACCTCAACAAGGTTAAGGCGAAGCGGGGAACGAGCAGGGCAGATACTCGGCAAGCACACAGAACTTTGATGTTCAAAGATGCTCAGGCCCGTTTGGATTACAACGATGTTTTTGGGTCGAATCCAAGCGTGTTAGGCACAATGATGGAGCATATCGGAGGAATGTCTAGAGATATTGCACTGATGGAAATGTTGGGGCCAAATCCAACCAGAACCTTCAATACAATCAAGAGAATGGCTCAGATTGACACCGATCAGCAAACCTCTTCAACGGGCAAGATCAAGTCAGCCGACAACTCTCTTTTAGACGCAATGTGGGCAAATCTTACTGGGACCGCCAATGTCGTAGAAAGCGGCTTTATTGCCTCAATCGGTCAAGGCGCTCGTAACCTCCAGGTAGCAGGAAAACTCGGCTCCGCTTTTATTTCCTCGTTCACGGACGTGGCAACCTATTTCCACACGGCCAGGGTGAACAGAATGCCTTTTGCTCGTAGCGCAATGCTCCTGGCGAAGTCTCTAAACCCTGCTGACAAATCGGATAAGAGGTTTGCCGCCAGAGCGGGCATTATCGGAGATGAACTCAACTCTGCGGCCTCCCGCTTTGTTGAGGGAAATATTGGCAACGGAATTACGGGCAAACTTGCCGACCTCACCATGAGGTTGTCTCTTTTGTCTCAGTGGACGGACGCAGTGAGAAGAGCGCAGTCTTTAAACATAATGGCAACTTTTGCCGAGGCCACTAAACATAATTGGGCGGATATTGACGGCTGGCTGAGGTACCGCCTGGAGGAATTCGGAGTTTCTGAGGACGTGTGGAAAGCACTTCAGAAGTGCAAGCCTGAAGAGTTGAACGGCTCCCACTTCCTAACGATTAACTCTATCAAGAACGCGGCCAGCAAAAACGGAGATATTGACGGATTCAGGGTGGACAAGTTGGTATCAACCTACTTGAGCTTTGTAATGGATGATTCATTTATGGCGTCCTTACAACCGGACCTAATGACGCGCTCCATTACGAACTGGGGCAAATCCCGAGGCACAGTGGCAGGTGAGTTCATCCGCAGTATCTTCCTTTTCAAGTCTTTCCCTATCGCAATGTTTACGCGGCACCTCCAGAGATCTAAAGACCTTTATCGCTATAAACTGCAAACTGATGGACAAGCCGCCGCAATTTGGAGCCGAGTTGGATACATGAGTTCCCTTGTAGTTTCAACCACACTGGTGGCCTACGTGGCCAACATGTTTAAGGACTTAATCAACGGAAGCGACGTTAAGGACCCGACAACTTTAGACGCATTCAAGCGGGCTTTCACGGCTGGTGGCGGAATGGGTTTTATCGGTGACATCCTTGTTTCTGGCATGGACGATTACAAATACGGACATCCAGCGCTCATGAATATGGCGGGCCCTGTACTTTCTACCGCAATGGACGCCTACACGATTTTTGACAAGTACAAGGACAACAAAGATATTAGCGCCAACGCCCTGCGAATCGTGAAAGGGAATTTACCTGTTGTGAATCTCTGGTATACGAAACAACTCTTGAATCACGCTGTATTCAATAAGATCCAGGAGATGATGAACCCTGGATACCACCGCCGAATTGAACAGAAGATTAGAAAGAATCAAGGCGTGGGCTATTGGTGGAAACCTACCGACATGCTCCCCTATCGTATGCCAGAAATCGGCACGGAGCCGCGCAGATAGGTGTGCGCATCAACAATCTGGCTGACATGAGAATACTTCTAAACAATGAGGTGTTTTCATGCTGCCAGATGTTCCGCGACGGGTGGGCCCTGTAACAGGCTTGGGTATCTCCCGAGTTGATTTTGACTTCAAGATATTTGCATCCTCCAATGTGCTCGTAATCCGCACGAGTAAGGCGGGCGTGGACAAAACGCTGAAAGAGGGTGAAGACTATACAGTTACCTGGGACGAAGACCAAACCGCCAACATCGGCGGCTACATCACTCTTGACGAGTTCCTCGCTGACGGGGAATCGGTCACGATTCTCTCTAATGTCGCATACACCCAAGAGCTTGATTTACACGCGGAAGGTGATTTCAATCCGAATGACATCAATGTAAATTTTGACCGCACCGAAGCACAGATCCAGCAGTTAAAAGAGAAACTCTCCCGCGCCGCAGTCGCACCTGCATCCTCAGGCATGGAAGGTGAAGAGTACGGTGAAATCCTCTTAAAGAACTCTACCAAGTCTGGAGAATACGCCGCACAAGCTCAGGCCGCTGCAGAGAAGGCACAAGCCGCTGCTGACATTGCCACATCTGCTCAGGAAAACCTCGATGCTTCCACGGATATCGCAGAGAACGCCGCAAAGGTAGCAAGCAATTCAGCAACCGCCGCCGCTCAATTCAAACTCGATTCTGAGGCCGCGGCTGCTACAGCAACGGAAGCAGCAGAGATTGCAAAACAGGCGGCATTTTCTTATCGCTATTGTGCGACCGCTACAGCAGGCGGCACGGTCAACACGTCAGCAATCGTGCCAGCCACGCTGATTAAAGTTGGCGACCACGTGATGAACGCTGACGGACAGATCTTTAGGGTCTTGAATGTTGGCTCCAGCACGTGCGAACTCTCTGGAATCATCACAACGATTAGCGGCCCCCAGGGTTTGAAAGGTGATTCAGGCAGTATCGGACCTCAAGGCAGTAGCGGCGCAACTTTTACGCCAGCGGTTAGCACTGAAGGTGAGATTTCCTGGACGAACAACAAGGGCCTTACAAACCCAGCACCCGTAAATATTCGCGGCCCGAAAGGCGAAAGGGGTGAAAGGGGTTTGCAAGGCAGTCCGGGACCGGTCGGAAGTGCGGGGCCCCAAGGACCAATGGGCAGTAGCCCGTGGGCCACGGCGTTCGGCCAATTCCGCATTGACGGAGCAGATTTAAAACTTGATTACGTCGGCCTGGACACTTCAGCAGATTTCTCAATCAATACGAACGGTGAATTAACAGTTACGGTGACAGAATGACTACTTTAAATTTAGGCCGAGTTCGGCCAGTCTGGAAAGGTGACTGGGTTTCCACGGCCACCTATCTTGCCTTTGATTTTGTCCGCTACACGGACGGGAATGTTTACTTAGCCGTCCAAGACGTGCCAGCCAACTATATTCCGAGCTCCCAGACAAGTTACTGGGTTTTGTTCGGCGCGAAAGGCGGAAAAGGCGATACAGGTAGCGCGGGCAGTGTGGGCGCCACGGGAAGTCAAGGGCCCCGAGGTGTGACGTTTACACCCGCCGTTAGCGCAGATGGTGACTTGTCTTGGACTAATGACGGAAGCCTTAGCAACCCAGGCACAGTTAATATCCGCGGCCCCCGCGGTTTGCAAGGTGTAGCGGGCAGTCAAGGGCCAGCGGGGCCCACGGGGCCAGCGGGAACAACGAACTACAACAACCTGACTAATAAACCTGTTTCGGACACGTCGTTAAAACTTGCTGGCGGGTTTGCTGATGCAAAGGCGACTGGTGAGGCTTTAGATAAACGTGTTGGAGTAGCCAGTCAATCCTTCTCTGACAATGAGAAAGAAATCGCACGTGCAAATATCGGATGGGCCTCGGGCTTTGCCGCTTCGATTTCTGCATGGGTCACAGCCTCATTTGCCGCAGCAGTGGACGCCTATCTCATCCCTATTCTTAAACAAATCTGTTTAGACAACGGCGCGACACAAGCGGAAATCGACGCCCTCGAAAACGAATCTGATTCATAAGGAGCAGTATGACTACATTATCTGAAATCAAGGCCGATTACCTAACCAAGGCGCTATCTAAGCCAGTGGCCGCTTACGGCGTGAAGATGGGCAACGGCAGAATCACGTCCTTGTCGGACGTTCAAGGGTTCCATGTCGAGCCTTGCTCAATCGAGCTTATCGCACTGGTGGATAAGAAGTACCTGAAAGGCGACAAGGTTCAAGAGGAAATTCCGATTGAGTCGCTTAACCGCCCCGAGGGTTTCCAATATGGATATGACCTCTACACATTCACAACGCCTGACTTGAAAGCCGACAACCTCAAAGTTGAAGTTCTTGAGCGCCCCTTGATCGGTAAAGCCAAAGTCAAGTTCAAGACGGGGCAGCAGTTCGCAGTCAAATCTCAGTTGATTACTGACGAGCTGTATCAGAGCGCTGATGGGAAATATTACACACAGGCAGAGCTTCCGGAAAACTCAGATGAATTTTGCAAAGAGCGCTACAGCAACGAGATCAAAGCCGAGAGAAACGCCCGTATCAGCGACACAGACGATTACGTGAAACTGCCTGATATTACCGTGGCAAGAAGTGCAGGAGCCAAGAGATCAGCCCTTGAAGACGCAGACCGCACCGAGCTTGAGACCTACAGACAGGCTTTAAGAAACCTGCCTGAGGAGCAGGGTTTCCCGTTCGTGGCGTGGCCTGAGTTTCCTACCGCTTTGGCTTACGAGCTACAGCAGAAAGTCAATGCAAGATCACAAATGAGAGGAGGTTTCTAATGAGTTTGAAATCTTTAATTCAGTGGCTGCTCGATAGCCGAACGACGCCCGAGGAGGCTGGACATAGTGCTATGCCTAGCTCGAGTTACGTCACTGTAACTGCTACGGCTGTACAGGCGTGGGGAGAAATGGCAAAAGGTGTCGCCACTTTTGACGGCTTCGTTAGAGTCTCGGCCAGAGCTACCAGCTCGAATGCAAACGTCAGAGTTACGAACGATACCGCCGCAATGTTTTCTCAAATCGAAGCAACAGCCTCCGGGCAAACTCAAGGAGTTTTCGTACCAGTAGCAAAGGGCGATTCGTGGTCAGTGTTTGGAACGAACAGAGATAATCCTGTTGTACGAGTAGTAAAGGCAATCGGGGGGGGTATAATTGCTTTGTTCGGAGGGCTCTGTCATGCTTAAGAGCCTTATCCAACTTTTCGCAGAGAAGTTTCTGCAAAGT
>OGGQ01000301.1_pt1 | contig 72601 bp, 66 predicted proteins | sample 1571191 | NCBI WGS metagenome assembly OGGQ01 (sample SAMEA2582061, study PRJEB24529) | metagenome | biome: Human gut stool | place: China | collected 2011
TCTTGCCCAGCCTGCCCAACAGATGAGAGGCGATGACCACCCGCTGGATCTCGTTGGTGCCCTCGTAGATGGTGGTGATCTTGGCATCGCGGTAGAACCGCTCCACCTCCATGCCCTTCAGATAGCCGTTGCCGCCGAAGATTTGCAGGGCGTCGTTGGTGACTTCCAGGGCGATATCCGAGGCGTATTGCTTCGCCATGGCGGATTCCATACCGTAGGGGGCGTGGTCCTGCTTCAGATCAGCGGCGCTGTATACCAGCAGCCGGGCGGCCCGGAGTTTGGTTGCCATGTCGGCGATCTTGAAGGCAATAGCCTGCTGCTGGCAGATGGGACGGCCGAACTGGACACGCTCCTTGGAATACTCTACCGCCGCTTCAAAGGCACCCTGAGCGATGCCCAGCGCCTGGGCCGCGATGCCGATGCGGCCGCCGTCCAGGGTGGCCATGGCGATCTTAAAGCCCTGGCCCTCCTTTCCCAGCAGGTTCTCCTTGGGAACCTTGACATTGTTGAATAGCAGCTGGCAGGTGGCAGAGGAGCGGATGCCCATCTTGTCATAGTGATCGCCGAAGGCGAAGCCCTCCCAGCCCCGCTCCACGATGAAGGCGCTGATACCCCGGGTGCCGATGTCCGGCGTGGTGACGGCAAAGACCACGTAGGTATCTGCCTCGCCGCCGTTGGTGATAAAAATCTTCTCGCCGTTCAAAAGCCAGTGGTCGCCCATGTCCACTGCAGTGGTCTCGGTGCCGCCAGCATCGGAGCCTGCGTTAGGCTCCGTCAGGCCGAAGGCGCCGATCTTGCGGCCGGTGCACAGGTCGGGCAGATATTTCATCTTCTGCTCCTCGGTGCCGAAGGCGTAGATGGGATAGGTACCCAGGGATGTGTGGGCCGACAGGATGACGCCGGTGCCGCCGTCCACCCGAGCCAGCTCCTCCACGGCAATGGCATAGCTGAGGGTGTCCAGCTCCGCACCGCCGTACTTCTTCTCATAGGGGATGCCCATCAGGCCCAGCTCGCCCAGCTTTCTCACGGCCTCCGTGGGGAAACGGTTCTCTTGGTCTAATAGAAAGGCGACGGGCTTGACCTCTGTCTCTGCGAATTCCCGAATTTTGGCCCGCAGGGCTTCATGGGCCTCAGTGGTTTGATAGAACATACTGCTTTCCTCCTTTTTCCGCCTTCGACATGTCGCACGAGAAATGAGCGCCAAATGATTGCTTGTGTTGGCAATAGTATATAAAACTGTTGGGAGGAGCAAAGTGATTTTTGCAACAAATAAATACTTTTGGCGAGGCTCACAAAAGAGAGTGCCGCTTTTTGGCGGATTTGCCAGAGCGGATCAATTTTGGAGGCTTGAGAAAGGTTTTGACGAGAAAGCTGCGGCTAAAGTATGGGGGTACACACAAGCGCGGACAGGAGAGTATGAGACGTTGTTTGTGTTCTGCGTTCGCCGGGAAAATCGGATCAGGCCTGTACAGGGACTACACTCTGTCGGCATACAAACGGCTGGGGGAGGGTGCCCACACATATAGACATTCCTTTGCCAAATGTCTGAACCATTGAGAATATTGGATTTTTCTCTGATTTATATGGTATTATATGGATGTTAAAAGCTGGAAGTCATTAAAAAACGATGGAGACCGGGACGGTTTTCCACACAAAATTATGATGAGAAAGGAAGCCGGAGCCGCAGGCGTGAGACTGGCTTTGGGAGTAGCTGCGCCTTGCCAGCAAGAAGGGCCGGAAGGAGCCGTCTTGCATCCAACGGGGTGGAAGTACATATAGACCCCTTCTGGCACGAAGAAAACGGCTATAGCGGCCCACATGCGGGGGAAGCGTTCCCCGGGAGGAAGAAGGAGGCAGAAAACGTGCCGGTAAAAGCGGTGGGGCGCCGTTGGGCATACACAAGGCAGGACTTCCGCAGGGCGGTGAACGTCAAACCAGCTGGAGCCGGGAGTCAACTACACAAGGCACCAGGCTCACCACCATTGGTCGGGATGCCCTGGTTTGGCAGCAGTGCCGCTGGAATTATCAGGATGGCAAAGACGAACAGACCCGTTCCCTGCCCTGGATGTGGGAACAGGCTCTCGTTTTTGCACGGAACAGCGAGGACTATCCCAGGAAGCCGCTGCCCCATGTTCCGGCGGAGTATTTGGCAGTGGCTGAACAAAAATCATGATGGCTTTTGAAGGAATGGCTGGAGCTTTCTGAACAAGCTGCAGCCATTTGTCAAAAAAATCGACAAATATCGACAAACCAGAACTGCAGTTCCTGTTCGTTTTGCTCCCTGTTCTTTATTATTATAGAAAATATAAGGAAAAGGAGATGAAAAGGATGCCATCAGCTGTAGTACGCAAACCGCTTGAGAGAATCACCAAATATCACCGGTTAAATCACGACACCTTGGACGTTAAAATCCGAGATTCCGGGTTCACAAACGCGGCGGTTGCAGAGGCGCTTGGGATCAGTGAGGAGTATGTGCGCAAGTTGCGAAAAAAGGACGCCAATATCCACATCAAACTTCTCTCCCAGATCATGGAACTCTTTGACGTTTCCTACCAGGAGCTGACAGTCGTTTGTACTGTGGAATCAGACAATGGATGACGCCATGATACAGGGAAAGCGCTGTCTCAGGCCTAACTGTCCTTCAAACATGAGCAGCTTTGCGTCCCAACAGGGAGAACATACGAACAGCTCCCGGCATGGATACAGTCCTGCCGGTCTCTTCCAATGGATCTTTGTTGAGACCGCCGTTTCGATGGATATCAGGAAACCAGAAGGAGAATGCATATGTACCGCTATCGCGCCACGCCACAAAAAAGTATTGGCAGAAATGACTTGACGTATGGCCTGCTTGCCGAAGAACTCATAGGGATCAAGTGGACTGCAGTTGCTGTGATTCCTGATATTTCCTGTGACTGTGCTTTGGTAACCCACCTTGCAGAGCGTTGCACGCACGGGCAATTAGCGCCTTTCCAGATGCTTGATGTTGTTTTAGATGTCCTGCTGCTTTAGCCTGCGCAATATCCCGCGCCACTGTTTGCAGGCAAGGACTCTTGCCTACATCATTTTTCGCTTTTGGCGCTCACGATGAAATACTTTTGTATGTGTACATATCCCAATCACGGCTACAGCAGCCGCCCACCTGACAAATAGGAGCAAAGCGAGGGATTAGGGAAGTCTTGCCGCGCCTTATAAACGCCGCAAAAGACCTGCTCTCAGATAGAAATTTCACAATCTTACCGGGGCTGCCTTGCCTGGAGTGAGCACGCTTGCTCCGCCGTAGCGGTATTCCCCGCAGAACACACAACTCACCCAAAACCAGATGCCCTGCGGCAGCACAGGTATAGCCGCAGGGCATTTCCGTTGGTCGCAAGGGTGGTCCGCTGTTTCTGCACGATTAGCTTTTTCAGCTCTCTACCGTAAATCCATATCCGGATCAGCGAAGGAGGCCGGCTTTTCACGCCTGGTTCAGGATAGACATGAACTCCTCGCCCGTGATCGTCTCCTTTTCATAGAGATACTTGGCCAACTCATCCAGCTTTTTGCGATTTTCCTGCAGGAGCTGGGCAGCCTTTTCATGCTGTCGCTTGACCAGGGCCATCACCTGCCGGTCAACCTCTGCCTGGGTTTGCGCAGAGCAGGACAGGGAGGTGTCGCCGCCCAGGTATTGATTGTTCACCGTCTCCAAAGCCACCATGTCAAAGCTCTCGCTCATGCCATAGCGGGTAATCATGGCCCGGGCCAGCTTGGTGGCCTGCTCAATGTCGTTGGAGGCGCCGGTGGAGCTGGTGCCAAAGACCACTTCCTCAGCAGCCCGGCCGCCGGTAAGAGTGGCGATCCGGTTTTCCAGCTCTTCCCGGGTCATTAAATAGTGGTTGCCCTCCTCCACCTGCATGGTGTAGCCCAGGGCGCCGGAGGTACGGGGAATGATTGTGATTTTCTGTACTGGAGCGGAGTGGGTCTGCTTGGCGGCCACCAAAGCGTGGCCGATCTCGTGATAGGAAACCGTCCATTTCTCCTGATCTGTCAGGATGGCATTTTTCTTCTGATAGCCGGCGATCACAACCTCAATGCTCTCCTCCAGATCCGCCTGGGTCGCAAAGCGTCGACCGTCCCGCACAGCCCGCAGGGCTGCCTCGTTGACGATGTTGGCCAGCTCCGCTCCGCTGGCGCCGGAGGCCATCCGTGCCACCTGCAGGAAGTCCACGTCCTCCGCCACTTTGATTTTTTTGGCGTGAACTTTTAAAATTTCTTCCCGTCCTTTCAGATCCGGCAGCTCCACCGGCACCCGCCGGTCAAAGCGTCCCGGCCTGGTCAGCGCCGGGTCCAGAGACTCGGGCCGGTTGGTGGCTGCCAGAATGATCACACCGTTGTTGCCCTCAAAGCCATCCATTTCAGTAAGCAGCTGGTTCAGAGTCTGCTCCCGCTCGTCGTTGCCACCGATCTGCCCATCCCGTTTTTTGCCGATGGCGTCAATCTCGTCAATAAATACGATACAAGGGGACTTTTCCTTGGCCTGCTTGAAAAGGTCCCGGACCTTGCTGGCGCCCATGCCCACAAACATCTCCACAAATTCCGAGCCGGACATAGAGAAAAAGGGGACGCTGGCTTCACCGGCCACTGCCTTGGCCAGCATCGTCTTGCCGGTGCCCGGAGGGCCCACCAGCAAAATCCCCTTGGGCATGGAGGCCCCGATTTCCCGATACTTCTGCGGATCGTGGAGGTACTCCACGATTTCCTTCAAGTTGTCCTTGGCCTCGTCCTCTCCAGCCACATCGGAGAATTTGATGCCCTCGGAGGACTTGACATAGACCTTGGCGTTGGATTTTCCAAACATCATGGCATTGGGTCCGCCCATCTTATCCATCATCTTTCGGGACAGGAACTGGCCGATGGCAATGAAGATGGCCAGCGGCAAGACCCAGGCCAGAATTGATGTCAGAAGGGAGGTCTGCTCCACCTCCTCACCGTAGAAGGAAACTCCCGCGTCCAGCAGGGACTGGGTCAGATTTGGGTCTCCCACCATAGCGGTTTTATAGACGACGGTTTCCTCCTTGTCCGTGAAGAGAATGCGGTTTTCCTGCTCCTGAAGCTCCGCCCGTCCGACCTCGCCGTTTTCTACCATGGACAGAAACGTGCCATAGTCCACCTCCTTGATCTGCCGCTGGCTCAACCAGGGCATGGCCAGCAGGTTGAACAGCAGTAAAACCAGCAGCACAATTCCGTAGTAATAAATGAGGGGCTTTTTGGGTGTTTTTACTTCATTCATATTGGGTCGCTCCTTTTTCGTTAGTTTCCTGGTTCTCGGCCGCTTGAAGGAGTGCGGCCAAAGCGGCGGCCAGCGCCTGGCGCATGGACAAGGTTGCAAAGTCCATGGCGTATTCTGCGTAAAGGGCTGCGGCTTCGGCGTGATCTATTGCTGCCGTGTGGTTTTTGCCATGCAGATCCTCAGGCAGTTCTTTTTGCAGCAGCTCCTCCATGCGTTTCATATAGTCCAGCTGAACACCGGACAGGGCGGCTACAGCCGGTGAGCGGCCCTCTTTCACGCTCCTGGCTAGGGACTGGCTGGTTTTACGGCAGTCCGCCAGGACGCTGGTGAGGGCTTGGCGGAGTTGAGCGGAATCCAGACGCTGAGCCTGTTGAATGCGCAGCCTGAGAAGCCTGTACTCGTCCTCCAGTTCATGGAGCTTTGCTGCAAAGCTATTTCCATTCAAAGCCATCGTGTTTCCTCCGTTTTTTCCTTCGGGATGTTGTCATGTCTTCTTTATACCAGCATAGCTGCAAGGTGGCGACTGTCAAAGGCTGGGCTATGTATAGACAAATACCTTCCAGTGTCAAAAAGACTGACAAATTGACTCCGCTGTCAATACATGGCTGCGGAATTGTCAGGATTCAGGCCGGGAAGACTTGGCGATTGCTCAGATATCAACAAGGCACGACCGGCAACAAGGATAGGTGCGGGATCAAACGGGAATTCAGGAAGATTCAAGTCTATGGCGCAGACTGCGGTGTGCCTCCAGGCGCTAAAATGCATGGAAAAGGGCCGGGGGAGCAACCTCTCAGACCAATGGCGCTGCTGAACAGGCTGACGCCCAATATTGGTATGGCGCTCAGAAGGCTGTCCTCTGCTGAGCCTTCGTCGAGAAAAGTGGCTGCATGATGAGGCTATCCCGTTGCCCAGCGTTGACCGACACAAAGTCTCTCGGGGAGATGACGGAAATGAAGTCCTTTGCCGGCAGCATTCTCTGGTGGAATCCCTGCCAAGGAGAGTGCTGTTGGGGGAGGGGCGGATTTCGCAGTCAGAGCGCTTTTTAAACAGGGCGGCGACATCCCACTGGCAGTATGCCGCCTTTCCCAGGTGATGATGGAGTCTAGCACGTCCAAGGCCAGACCGCCGTACTTCCCCGCCCGGCGGCAGGCAGAATGGCCCGGAGGATAGTCCGCTTTTTCCCATGTTGAACCCATGGAGATGAGGAGAGCCGCGTGTTCCTTTACGGCCCCAATGTAAACATCCGGGAGTACACACTGCCGGAAGTCCTGAAGTTCCCGCTACTATGGCTTATCATAAATAACCGCCCTTCTGTGAGAAACATACGCCCTGCCTGATGCCGGAAAACGGCACTCCCTGGTTCGCAAGACCGGTTCTGCGGGCGACCGATCCCCGGAGAGGATGGCTCTGTGCCGGGACTGAAAAGCCTGCCGCTGACAGTGAGAAGCATCCGGATACCTCATGGCGGAGGAGGACAGAACGAAAGGTTCCCCGCGTACCTGCGCGGGGAACCTTTTCGTTCTATTGGTGTATGGACTTTCCCGGTGCAGAGCTCCAAGCACATGACACCATCTGCCTGCACTTGATGCTGCGGCGGGAATGCGGGCACGGGATAAATCCTGACCGCTCCACAGAGTGCAATCACAGATGTGTTCCATGGTGTGTGGGCGGGGAAATCAGCTGGCGGTACCGGATTCGCGCCAGATCTCACCGGAAATCAGCCCGCTGATCTGCTGGGCAAGAATGTCTGGATTTTGCTCCTTGGTCAGGTTATCCAGCAGCAGTCCCACGACGCCATAGGAATAAAAGCTGACCGCAGTCTCCAGATCAGAGGCCGGAAGCGTCCGGCCAGCAGCATGCGCGCGGATCATCTCGTCAAAATAGGCACGGGAAAACCGCCTCAGCAGCTGGCTCATCTCTTCCCTCCGCTGAGAGGACAGCAGATGCCGGATCAACCGCTTTTCTTCTGATGTGACAGTGATCACTGACTTTAAGGCGTCCTGCACGGAAGGAGCTTCCAGGCTTGCAAGCAGTGTTTTCTGCAGCCGTTGTTCCATCAGATATTCGATGACTTCCATAGTGTCCTGAAAGTGGTAATAAAAGGTCTGACGGCTGATGTGACAGGCATCCACCAGCTCCTTGACTGTGATCTTTTCCACATTCTTATGCTCCAGGAGTCCGGCAAAGGTTTCGGCAATCACCTGCTTGACGTCTACAGGCATCGGGTCCCACCTCCACGTTTTAAGAAAAATCGTCTTATTCTACCAAAAAAGAGCGGTTTCGTCCAGTATTTCATGGGCGCACCAGGGTACAGGTGGATATATTGAGAAAGCGGGACCTGCTCCTATAGGACCAGGTCCCGCTTTCTTGTGTGCAAAGAACTAGACAGAGGTGGACTCATACCGGCTCCAGTCCGGAGTAGAAGTTAAGGCGGTCCAGCGCTCGTGAATCTGATCCCGGGGCTGGAAGGCATGGCTGTTTGTAGCCTCCTGAATGGCCAGATAGTACCAGTCGGTTTCCCGACAGTCCGACCAGGTATTCATCCCGGGCAGCAGATCGTCCTTGTCTTCTGGCAGGCGGTTCAGAATCCGGTTGATCATGGTTATCGCCTGAGCGCGGGTAATCTTGGCGTCAGGGCGAAAGGTGCCGTCTGCAAAGCCCCGCACCCAGCCCAGGGCCGCAGCCCGCTCAATTTCCGCCTTTGCCCAATGGCCGGAGATATCGGTGAAAGCGCTGCCTCCAGTGCCGCCGCCGGAGGAGAAACGGGCGCAGATGGCTGCAAATTCCGCCCGGGTAATCGGCGCGTCTGGGTCAAAGCTTCCGTCACTGCGGCCCTGGATGATTCCAAGAGCTGACATGGTGGCGATGGCAGTGTTGGCCCAATCGTTCGCGGCAACGTCTGAGAAGTTGTGGGTGGTGGTCAGGAAATCCTGCCGCACGCCCTCATCCAACAGCCGGAAGAAAATGGTAGCCACTTGGGCGCGGGTGATGCTGGCGTTAGGCCGCACAGTACCGTCGGCATAGCCCTGGATATAGGCAAAATGATCGCTGCCGTTGAGCATGGCGGGCACGATGCTCTCTTCCCATCCGGCAAACAGCGTGAGATAGCCGTTGACCAGCAGGGATTCCCCCTCATCTACCCGCCGGGTGAGGAAACTGTCCCGATACCAACCGGTGAAGCAGTAGCCGGGGCGGGTGGGGATGTGGACGCCGTACTCTGCGTCGTCATAGGGATTGATGCGAAAGGCATCTGTTTCTTCAATGGGAGCGAATTTGGTGCCGCCATTGGAGTTGAAGCGCAGATACGGTGTCTGGTCGGAGTCGTCCCCTGGATCTGGGGTTGGGGTTGGAGAGGCGTTCTCCGTCCAAGCGGCGGTGAGAGTCAGATTCCCGGTAACAGTCAGGGCGTCTCCAGGCTGGTAAAGAATCGTACCATCGCTCCACCCGGCAAAGGTATATCCGCTTCGGATGGGGGCGGGTGCCACAGCGACGGTGTCCCCATCCATCACGGATACCGCCTTATATGCGTTCGGGTCTCCCGTACCGCCGTTCAGGTTGTAGGAGACGGTCCAGGTTTGTGGTCCCTCCACATGGAATGTGCAGAGGGCTTCAGACTGTGATTTAAAATGCAGCGTTGGCGCGTATTCCAGGTCGTTTCCCAGGAGAAAGCCGGATGCCTGAACCGTGGTTTTCAAATTCACACGGCCGCTGCTGCGCAGCGCGGCCCGGGCGGAATCGGACAAGGTGCCGGTAAGCCCCGTCAAGGAAATCTCGTAGGTTTGAGGGCTGCCTCCATCAGCCAGCACGTCGCATACGATATAGAGGGTGTTGTTGTCCGAAGTATATGCGTACCATTGAGGCTGCAAGATCTCGCTTTCTAGCGAAAGCTGATCCGTGATCGGTTCGGAGCTTGGCTGAAATCCCTCGTCAAAGGTGAAGGCAAGCGTCAGTGTGGTATCGTGAAAGGAATCATACGGGTATGCAAAATCGTAAGCAAAGTCTTCTCCGGAATACCAGAGGTCTCCGGAGGCATCCTCATACATGGACGCAACTTCCAGGAGGTCAAAGGTTATGGTATATCCAATAGAAACCGCTTCATCCGCAGAGGGCAGGATGTGGTCCTGCGTGTCTGAGCCATGCCAGTCCCCGCTGTTGATTTGATGCAGAATTTCAGCGGAGCTGTCGGCTTCAGGGGACGTGGGAGCCGGTGTGACCGTCACAGTTTTTGTGAATTGAACCACAGAGTTCGGATCATCCGGATTGGTAATCTCCACAGTAATGGGATAGGTTCCAGCTTCTGTGAAAATCAGCCGGTCTGTTCCATACCCCTGGGCCGGAACAGAGGTGTCATAGGTATAGGTGCGCACAAGGTCCGTCACAAGGTCAAAGCCGTTTCCAGCGTTGCTGGTGCCCATGCTGGCATATACCTTGGAATCGCTGGAATTCGTCACCTGATGATAAGTATAGGAGAGAGGCTCCCGGGCCTCCCCAACATAAAGCGTGTTGGCAGCTGCCGGATGGAGCTGCGATACCTGCATATTTTTGGCGTTAGAGAGAACCCCATATCCGTAACCATATACAGGGTAGTAAGCATTTCCGGGGGAGGTTGGTTCTGCAGTGATGTCTGTGATATCACAGAATGTATCTGTGATGGAGATGATGGCGGAAGAGGTGCCATTCAAAGCCCGGACAGAGGAGACATAACGGACCGACTCCTCGGCGGTCACTTCAAAATGTATTTCGCTGTAGCAGGCTTTCAGCGTGGAGCCCAGACCATGATTATGCTGCGGGTTTCTTGTGTCGGAGGTTTTTCCGGGTGAAGCGCCTAACATGCCCGCCAGACCGCCATAAAAGCCGCCGCTGTTTTTGCTGTCATCTGTATGGCCGCCGGTGACACTGGAATCCACCTCACCATGGATGACACTGCAGCGGAGCATGGTGGAGTCTCCATCAAAGATTCCAGCGACACCACCCAGGTAAAGTCCCGCAAGGATCGCATCCGAAAGAGATGTAGAGGGAATCTCTGCTGTCAAGTCAGCAACCAGGTCTTCCACTGAGCAATCTTCCACTGAGGCGGCTGTCTGCACACTGCCGATCATGCCACCGATGGCCTCAAGCAGAGAACCGTCGCCTGCGGTCCGGGTCACAGTGAGGTCTTCGGCCTTGCAGTGATCCATGGACGTTGGATAGCCGTATGCACCTCTATATTTGTCATGATAAGGATTTCCCTGGGCACCCACAAGGCCGCCCAGACTTACAGGAAGATAGAACTCTGCAGATCCGTCCCAACCACCAAGATCTATCGTATAAGCCGCACTTGTATCGGCGCTGCCAGCGTATGAGATGGTGATTCCGGTGGCTTTGCAGCCACTGATCTCGGAAGAACTGCCGCCGGAACTTTCAGAGAAATCCACCAGACCCACTAAACCGCCAAAACTGGAAAATTGCGCTGCCCCTGAGATTGTAACCTCCATGCTGCTATCCCTAACTGTGACGCCGCTGACTGTGGACCCAACGACCCAGCCGGCCAGAAGTCCCGCCCTCTGGATGCCTGTCTGCTGGGCGGTAAGGACAGCGGAGCTCAGTTCCAGATCATAAATTTCGGCGTCTTGCACATAGCCAAAGAACCCAGCCAGTCCGCCAGAGTCACTGGAGACCTGCATTCCTGAAATGACAGCTCCATTGCCGTCCAATGTGCCCTGAAACGGGTGAGATTTCGTCCCAATCGGCACCCATTGGGAACCGCCTAAGTCGATATTGCTAGTCAGTTCAATTGTTTTGCCTTGAAATGTGGTTCCGGCATTTACTGTTTTTGCAAGCCACGCCAGCTCCTCGGCGGAGTTGATAGTAACCGTCGAGGCGTCTTCGGCATAATCCTCTGGCATTTGGGCTTGGTCAATCCAGCCTGCTTCCACTGCGGCGACTGGAATGGGGAAGAGAGAGAATAAAATAGCCAAAGCGGTCAACAGGCTCCCCATGCGAATGGTAAGTACTCTTTTCATGGTCACTTCCTCCTTGTTCTTTGTGCGCCTAGGACTGTTTCTTGAACAGCTCCAATCAGCCATCAATAGCAGACAAAATAAAAATATTGTCTGAGTGGCAGGAAAGCTTAAAAATCCGAATAGTGTCAAAATAAAAATTTTGTATGCTATTGATGAGAGGCTTGTTGGAAAAGTAAAAATTTTTGCATATTTTTCCTTCTTACCTAGCCTGTAATGCCGCCTTAAGTGTATACACATTCAGACCGCTCAAATTTTAGGTTTGACCGGTCTATTTTGAGTTGCCTGAATAAGATTGTCGTGCTTGTGTTATTATAAAAGTTGTGGTAAAATCCTTGTACAGTTGTGGCCTATGTATCAAACACAGCATCCGAATGGTAACAAAATTTTTATTTTGTCTGCTATCCGACCAGGCGCAGCTGTTCCAGCTGTTGAGCGTGCTCCTCACCTGTAGAGATCAGGTAGATGCGAGTGGTTTCCACAGAGCTATGGCCCAGTATATCAGCTAGCTTGACCACATCCCGGCTGGCCTGATAGAAAGTGCGGGCGAACAGATGCCGCAGGTTATGAGGGAACACCTTGGTTGGAGCCACACCTGCTGCACTGCAGACAGACTTCATTTCCGACCAAATCTGTTTTCTGGATATGCTGTGCCCGCCTCTGGTGAGAAATATCTCACCAGAGGCGATTTTGCGATCTTTTGCGTATTTTAAAAGCTTTCTGCAAAGCTTACCTGGGAGAAGAATCGTACGGATTTTTCCCTTTAAACTGACCTCCGCCCTCCCTGTGTGAGCTGCCTCTACGGTTATATACCGGACCTCTGACACCCGAATGCCGGTGGCGCAGATTGTCTCTAAAAGAAGGGCCAGCCGTTCTCGCCCCTGATTTCGGGCGGCGGCCACTAGACGGTGATATTCCTCCCGAGTCAGCTCCCGTTCTTGTTTTTGAAAGATCCGTCGCTGAATCCGCAGAGGCCGGACCCGGCATGTCCCGAAGCCCGCAACATCCAGAAATCGGTTTAGGCTGGCCAGCATGGAGTTGATTGTGACTGCACTGTAGCCCTGCTGCTGCAAGAATTCCTTCCATTCCGCGCATTTGACGTGTGTGACTGGCCTCTCTCCCAGCCACTTGGAAAAGGTGCGGACATGTCGCAGATAGTTCTCAATGGTTCCGGAGCTGCGGTCCTCGGCCCGCAGATACTGGGCAAACTCCTCCAGGGCAGTGGGCGTGATGAATGCTGACATAAAAATCCTCCTCATATGATGAATGCCCTTATTCTACCTTGCGGAGGACCGCTTATGCACCATAGGATAAACTGGGCAATTTCACACCTTTTCTTGAAAATGATGGGCGCTTATGGTAGGATAATATCGTATTTTTCAAGAGAGAGGGAACTGCCGTGGGGTATCTGAGCACTCGTCGCCCTGGACTGGACACGCTGCGGGGCATGACACTGGTCAGTATGATGGTCTATCATGCCTGCTGGGATTTGGTCTATCTTTTTAGGCAGGATTGGGCATGGTACCGCTCCTTTGGCGCCCATCTCTGGCAGCAGAGCATCTGCTGGACGTTTATTCTGCTCTCTGGCTACTGTTTTCATCTGGGACATCACCGGCTGCGGCGCGGACTTCTATCCCTGGGCGGAGGGGCGCTGGTGAGCGCGGTCTCCCAGGTGGCAGGCAGCCCCATCCACTGGGGGGTGCTGACTTTGCTGGGCGCGGCAGCGCTGCTGACCATTCCTTTGGACCCGCTGCTGCGGCGACTGCCCGCCAGAGCGGGCCTTGCGGGCAGCTTCTGCCTGTTTTTTCTGCTGCGGGAGGTTAACCAAGGATATCTGGGCTTTGAGGGTGCGGCGCTGCTGACATTGCCGGCGGACTGGTACCAGAATTCCCTCACGGCACTGTTGGGGTTTCCGGGGCCGGATTTTTTCTCCGCGGATTATTTTTCCCTGCTTCCGTGGCTGTTCCTATTCTGGACGGGCTACTTCCTCTACCGCCTGCGGCCGGAGGGGGAGGGACGGGAACTCAGGCTCCCGCTGGTGACAACGCTGGGACGGCACTCTCTGGTGGCATATTTGCTGCATCAGCCCCTTATCTACGGGGTGCTGTGGATGTTTGCGAGAGTGTCTTGAAAAACAAAGTGCTCTGCCGTATGCGTCCCATGCCCGCCGCCGGCCTGATTCCATTATGAGGCGGACACCGGAAAAAAGCCGCCGATTCACAAGAATCGGCGGCTTTTTTTACGTCCTGGCCCGGGTTTGCTCCGTAGCTCCCAGAGGCGGCTCTTGTCCGGCCCCGCCGATGGGAACAACCACGGTCGCGCCGTGTACCTGCGTCACGGCGGCGTAAATGCCGTAAACCGCCCGGATGGTCTCCGGATTCACCACCGACGCATCCCCAGCCGCGGCGATGGTGCCGCTGTGGAGGAACAAGAAGCGGTCGCAAAAGCGCAGGGCCAGGTTCGGATCGTGGATGACTAGGATGGCGGTGATGCCCCGGGCCTTGCACATCTGTCGGACCAGCCCCAGGACTTCATGCTGGTTCCGTATGTCCAGATTGCTGGTGGGCTCGTCCAGCAGCAGGAGCTTGGGCTCCTGCACCAGCGCCCGGGCCAGCAGAACCTTCTGCTGTTCGCCACCGGAGAGCTGATTCAGATACCGCATCGCCAGACGGCCCAGCCCCATCTGCTGAAGAACATCATTTACGATGCCGCGGTCTCGTTGGCTGACGCCCCATTTGATGTAGGGCTTTCGGCCCAGAAGCAGCGTGTCGTATACGCTCAGACGGGTACCGCCGGCCCCCTGGGCCACAAACGCCACCTGCCGTGCAAGCTCACTGAGGGAGAGGGAGAGAAGGTCCGTCCCATCCACCAGGACGGAGCCGCTCTGGGGCCTGAGGATGTGGTCAAAGCATTTGAGCAGCGTGCTTTTCCCCGCGCCGTTGCTGCCCAGGACGGCCACAAAGTCCCCGCTCTGGGCGGAGAAAGAGATGTCCCGCAGAATCTGCCGGCCGCAGGGATAGGAAAAGTTCAGGTTCTGAACAGAAATCACAGGCTCTCCCTCCCCCGAAACAGCATCCAGAGAAACAGCGGCCCCCCCAGAAACGAGGTGATGGCACCGATGGGCAGCACGATGGGGGAGAGGAGGCTCTTGCCTGCTAGGTCCCCCAGCAGCAGAAGAATGCTGCCGGTGACGGCGGAGCCAGGAATCAAAAAGCGGTAGTCGTTCCCGGTGAACCGCCGGACCATATGGGGGGCGACCAGGCCCACGAAGCTGATGACGCCCACAAAAGCTACGCTCATGGCGGCAATCAGGGTGCACAACGCCATACTGGCGTAGGACAGCAGGTCCACATTCACACCAAGACTCCTGGCGGTGGCGGCCCCGCTCTCCAGGGCGTTGTAGTTCCATCGGTTCCACAGGAAAAACAGCAGGGCGGCCAGACTGGCCAGGCCGATTATGGCAATTTCTTGCCAGCCGGGGCGACCCAAATCACCGAAGGTCCAATAGACCACCGTAGCCAGCTGTACGTCGTCTGCGAAGTATTGCAACAGCGTGGTGGCGCCGGTGAACATGGAGCTGAGGGCCACGCCCGCCAGAATCATGGCTGCGGGGGACATCCCCCGCAGGCGGCTGAGGGCCAGCACGACCGCGGTGGTGGCAAGGCCTCCTGCGAACGCGCAGACTGTCACCGTGCCGGGGGAGCGGATGGTAATGGCGGTCCCGGCGTTGGCCGCGTTCTGAACACCGGCGTCGAGCGCGATGATGGCCAGGGCCGCGCCGAAGGCCGCGCCTTGGGAAACGCCCAGCGTGGAGGCGGAGGCCAGCGGATTGTGCAGGACATTCTGCATGATGCAGCCGGAGAGGGCCAGGGCCGCGCCAACCGCGACGGCAGTCATCACCCGGGGCAGCCGCACCCGGAAGACGATGGCCTCCGTCTGGGTGGTTCCCCTGCCCAGGACGGTCTCCAGAACCTGGCTTACCGTAATTCCGGAGGAGCCGCTGGCCGCGGCGAACAGCATCAGGGTGGCCAGCACCGAGAGCAGGATCAAAAGCGCAAGACGCTTTCTTCGAAGAAAGAGATCGTAGCTTTCCAGGATGTCCACGCTGAGGTAGGAATTATGCTCCAAGTTCAATCACTCCATAAAAGAGGCCGTCCGCGGCCATCTCGTCGTAATAGGCCTCCCCCAAGAGAAAGGCCAGGATTTCGTCGGCCTTTTCTGCGATGTCGATGTCGGAAAACTGCTGTGGAAACAGCACCGTGCCGGCATAGTAGGCGTCCGCCAGGGCATACCCCACGTTGGTAGAGTAGTTGTTGAAGGAGGGGCAGCTGTAGAGCTGTCCATTCCGCACCGCCCGCAGGGCCTCGAAATAGCGGGGATTCGTCTCATATTCACTGCGCACCAGGTCCAGGTTGCCAGGGTCCAGGAAGATCACGTCCGGGTCCCAGGCGACAATTTTTTCCGGGTCCGCGTCAAAATAGCCGACCTCGCCAACCTCATCGGCCACATTTTTGGCACCGATGGCCAGGAAGGGACCGAAATTGGAGTAGGTGCCGGTGAAGCCATGAGCGCCGGAGAAGGTGACGGCGCCGGCGTAGCAGGAGCGTCTTTCGGATTCGGGAATGTCCGCCGTCCGGGCGGCAAGATCCGCCTTGGCGGCGTCAATATAGGAAAGGACTGCCTCACAGCGCTCCTCCGCGCCCAGCACTTCAGAGGCCACCCGCATGGCGGTATAAAAGCTTTCGTCAATGAAGTTAATGCTGCGGGCCCGGATGGAGACACAGGGAATTCCGGTAGCTTGGGCCAGCTCCTCTAGTGCCTCCTCATTATAGCCGGAGAGAATGACATCCGGCTGAAGGCCGATTAGCTCTTCTATGTAAGCGGTGTTGCCAGTGCCGCCGCCCTTTCCGATGGAGGGCAGCGATGCGAACAGCTCATGGTTTACATGGGCATAGTCCCGAAGGGTGGAGATCTCATACTCCTTGTCCGTGTCCTCCACGCCGACAAGCAGATCGGTGCACTGGAGATAGGAGACCATCCGCAGGGCGCCTGAGCCGGTGCAGACAACGGTCTGCACCTGGGCAGGGATTGTGACCTCCCGGCCGAAGCTGTCCGTGACAACGCGGATGGCCGGAGCCTCGTCGGAGGGTGCAGTCCTGCTCTGCCCACAGGCGGACAGCAACAGAAGTAAAAGCAGTATGCTGAGAAAACGTTTCATGGGGGATTCCTCTCTTTTCCCGGGATGTTCAGCGGTCGTAGGCGCGGAAGCAGTGGGGACACACGATGCCGCCGTCCTGGAGGCGGGCCATGTGCTCCGCCACGCCCTCGCCGCAGACGGCGCAGGTGACGGTTTTGAAAATGCGGGCTGTCTCCGGCAAGGGATATTTGACCTCCGTGGTGGAGAAGAGGTCCTCTAGGGGGGACTCCAGAATTTGACGCCTGCGCTCCTCCCGGGACAGCTCCGCCGTGTTTCGCCGGGCGACAACTCGAATGCTAGTCCCGGTGCCGCGGTCATAGAAGTTATAGGCGGTCTTGCCCGCCCGACTGCAGAGAAGGTTCCCCTTGCCCATAGTGCAGCCAAGGATGGCCTGAACGGCGTCAACGGGGCAGGAGTCCGTCTCCGCGATGCACACCAGCTCCTCGTCCGGGGAGACACCGACTCCCAGTTCCTGCTGCACAAATTCGCACAGCCGGACGCCTAGGGCAAGACCCGGGCACGCATGGCCGTGGAAGGCGACGGCCTTTTCCCACAGTTCCTTATTCATAGCGGTCCTCCTTTGTGGTGGTGAGAATGTCCTCCCAGACCTGCTGGAAGGGGAGTCCGGCCCTCCGGGCGGCGGCGGCTACATCTTCATACTCCGGCTTCTCCCGGTAAACGCCCTCGCCGGAGGCACATTTAAGGCGGACGGGGCCGTAAGCCGTGTCCACGGTGCGGATAGAGGGGGAGAGAATGTACTTCCGGCAGCAGCGGGAGCGGACACCGTTGGTGCTGGTCTGCCGCAGCATCGCCTGGGCGAGGCGCTCTTCATCCCTGGGCCTGCACAGGACCGTGAAGGCGATCCCCGCCCGCCCTTTTTTCATGGTCAGGGGGATGGAGGAGACATCCAAGGCACCCTGGTCCAGCAGCTGCTCCCCGGCAAAGGCCAGGGCCTCGGCCGTCATGTCGTCAATATGACAGCACAGCTCCACAATCTCCGCCTGCTGGGGGTCTCCGACCTCCCCCAGGAAGGCCCGGACGCAGTTTGCGGCGGGAAACTCCTTTGCGCCGACACCGTAGCCGGTTTTCTCCAGCGTCATTACCGGCATGGGGCCGAACGCTCCGGCAAACTGGGACACCAGAGCCGCGCCGGTGGGGGTGCACAGCTCGCCCCGGATATCCCCGGTGTAGCAGGGAACCCCCTCCAGAAGGCGGGCGGTGGCGGGAGCCGGAACCGGCATGACGCCGTGGGCACAGCGGACCTGACCGCTGCCAAGGTGGATGGGAGAGGCGGAAATGCGGTCAGGGCGCAGCATGTGGATGGCAAGGCACACGCCGGTGACGTCCGTCACCGCGTCCAGCGCGCCCACCTCATGAAAGTGGACCTGCTCCACGGGTACGCCGTGGGCCTTGGACTCAGCCTGGGCGATGCGGCCGTAAACAGCGCTGGCAGCTGCACGGACCTCCAGGGGAAGTGCCAGCGCATCTACGATGGCGGTGACGTCCGCCATCGTGGTGTGGTGGTGACTGTGCGCATGGCCGTGTTCGTGGCCGTGATGGGCCTCGTCATGAGACATCTCATGGACGGGGGCGTGGACGGCGTCCTGATGATGACTTAGGGCTACGTCATGGCTGTGCTCCGGCTCACCTCGAACGGTGACATCCATGTGGGTACCAGTGATGCCGCAGGTGACGGCCTGGCGGGGACGCACCTCCACGCCGGGGAAGAGCTGGTTCATGGTCGCGAGAAAGCTGCTCTGCTCCGCCGGGGACAGCAGTTCATACAGCGCGGCCATCAGCATGTCCCCCGCAACGCCCATATTGCACTCCAGATATAAGATTTTCATGATTCCGCACTCTCCATTTGGTTGATTCGGCTGGCCAGGAACCCCGCGCCGAAGCCGTTGTCGATGTTCACCACACTGGTCCCGCTGGCGCAGGAGTTCAGCATGGAGAGCAGGGCGGAAAGTCCGCCCAGGGAGGCGCCATACCCCACGCTGGTAGGCACGGCAATCACCGGGCAGTCCACCAGACCGCCCACCACGCTGGCCAAGGCACCCTCCATGCCCGCCACGGCAACCACCGCCCGGGCGCTCATCAGCGGCTCCAGATTGCTCAACAGCCGGTGAAGCCCTGCCACTCCCACGTCATAAAGCCGGGTGACGCTGTTGCCCAACACCTCGGCGGTGATAGCGGCCTCTTCCGCAACGCTCATGTCGCTGGTGCCGCCGGTGGCCACCACAATGGAACCACGGCTCTGGACCGGCTCCGGCAGGGCAACCGCCAGCCTTGCCAGCGGTTCATAGCGCAGAGGGAACTGCTCTTTCAGCGCCTCCGCCACATCCGGACCGATACGGGTAACCAGGATATTGACGCAGCCCCGCCTGCGCATGGATTCCAGAATGCCGCGGATCTGCTCCGTGGTCTTGGACTGACCGTAGATGACCTCGGGCACTCCCTGGCGGACGGCCCGGTGATAGTCTACCTTTGCGTATCCCAGATCCTCAAAGGGAGCCAGCTTCAGCCGCAACAGGGCGTCCTCCGGCGAGAGCGTCCCGTCCCGGACCTCCTGCAGGACAGAGAGAATATCGTGCTTGACAGCCATAGATCACACCGCCTCTCACTCACCCCGCCTGCGCGGGACCAAATCCAGAGTTACCAGGGAAAAGACCGGGGAGAGCCGGGCAAGAATGGCCTCCCGGTTCTCGCAGGCATAGGAAAACTGATCCTCCTGCACCTGTAGAACGGCGGCACCGCCGTGGAGCCGGATGCGGAAGTTCTGAAAGCCCAGGGAGGAGAGCAGGTTTTCGCCCTGCTCAATGCTCCAAAGGGCCTCGCGGGTGATGGGGGTTCCGGTGGGAATGCGGGTGGCGAGACAGGCATAGGCGGGCTTGTTCCACACAGATAAGTGCGCCTCCCTCGACAGTCTGCGCACCTCAGCCTTTGTTATGCCGCAATCCCGCAGCGGCGAGAGCACATGCAGTTCCCGCAGTGCCATCGTTCCCGGCCGGTCGCAAGGATCATCAGAGGCGTTGGTACCGTCAATCAGCAGCGAGCAGCCGTCCACGGCTGCCTGCTGCCCGATGGCAGAGAAGAGCCGGTGCTTGCAGTGATAGCAGCGGTCGGCGGGGTTGGTGCGGATCTCTGGGAACTGCAGGATATCGCCCTCGAGAATGGTCAGCGGGATGCCGCATTCGGCTGCAATCTTTTTTGCGTCCAGCAGTTCAAATTCGGGCTGAAAGACGGTGCGGACATAATACGCCCGCCAGTCCCGCCCGTACTGCGCAGCGGCCCAGACCAGCAGGGAGGAATCCACGCCGCCGGAGTACGCGATGGCGCCGTGGGAGGTGCTTTGGAAAAAATCCTGAAGTGTCATAGGGGACTCCTTTCCATATCTCCTTGGCAAGTGTTTTCATGAAAGAGGCGCCACTTCGGCGCATATCCCAAAAGAGGACAGGGCTTTCGGTCAAACAGAAAAAGAAGGCATACCTCTTCCAAAGGTATGCCTTCTGGCAGTTCCGCATGGATACATCCACGCAATAAAAGCACGCTGTGAAAAAACCGACTGCGGAGGGAAGACCTTCTGACCTTCATTTAATGCTTACCGCAGCTGTTCCGCAAGCTCTGCACGAAGAATCCGCATGGCCTCCTCAATGTAGGATTGAAGCGACTGCGAATCCCCGTTTGCAAAGTGAAATTCACATTTTTTCTGAGGGGGAAGAAAGATTTTGACCGCGTTGCTGGCCATCACCGCGGCAGCCATGGCCGGAGTGACCTCCCCCAGCAGACCGTTGGCCATGGCGATTCCGATGGGACCGATCAAAATGTCCATCTTCCCGGCATTTAAAATCAGCGCATTCTCGCCGGTGGCGCCGTCGTGGGCGCCGGCCTTCATCATGGCGGCGGTGGCAATTGCATTTGTGCCCAGCGCCCGGATCAAAACGCCGGGATACTCCCGCTTGATCTGCTCCACCAAGGCCCGGCCCATGCCGCCGCCCTGGCCGTCAATGACCGCGATGCCGGGCCGTTTGTCTGTCATGATTCCACAGCTCCCTGAACAATGTTCCATGCCGCCCGGCTGGAATTCAGGGGAAGCGGCATCAATTTTTATTCAGTGTACCAATGTTTTTCCTGCGAGTCAAGCAAAAATATGTAAAAAAAGATACCTCGAAATTATGCGATATTTACAAATAAAATTTGACATTACTGAAAATGTGTTGACATTCCTAATGAAGAGGGAATATAGTATATCTTAAGAATGGCATATACGTCAAACGAGGTGGTGACAGAACATGCAGGAGAGAAAGAGAACGGGACTCCTTGTTCAGTCCGTGGCACGCGCTGCACAGATTATCAACTGTTTCCGGACCGCGAGAGAACTGGGGATTTCCGAGATTGCGGCTGAGATGGATTTAAACAAGAGCACGGTCTTTGGCCTCGTTAACACACTGGTCCGCTATGGGTATCTGGAACAGACGGAGAATAAGAAATACCGGCTGGGCATTACGCTCTTTGAGCTCGGAAATCTGGTTCTCGCGCGGATTGACATCCGTGAGGAGACCAAGAAGGCATGCGCCTTTCTGGTGCAGAAGTATCCCGCGACGATCCACATCGCCACGCACAGTGCAGGAGAGGTCATCTACTTGGACAAGATTGAAAGGGGAGACTCTCTGATAAGCGCCTCCAATATCGGGCGGCGGGCCCCCATGTACTGTACGGGGGTGGGCAAAGCGTTGCTGGCACATCTGCCGGAAAGCTATCTGAAGGAATACGTTTTAAAGGGACCTCTGAAAAAATTTACGCCGAACACGATTTCCAGCAAAAGAGAGCTGATGAAAGAGCTGGAGCGCGTCCATGCTGCTGGCTATGCCATGGACCGGGAAGAGATAGAACAAGGATTGACATGCATCGCGGCGCCCATTTTACAGCACGACGGAGAGCCAGTACTGGCAGTCAGTCTGTCCTTCCCCTATGGGCGGATCGAAAGCGTCAATCAGGAGGATGCGGTGGCGGACATCCTGATGTGCACCAAGCAGCTCTCTGCCCGGCTGGGCTATCTCCAATGAATAAAAAAGAACCACATAGGTTCTTTTTTTACTAAAATATAAGAACGATATTTGATAATATCAAAATATGGAGAGCGACATGAATGATATTCGAGATGCCCTGTTCCGAGAGATCCAGACAAAAACCTTCCGTGCGGTGCTGACCACGGAGAGAAGCGGGGTGATCTCCGGCGTGGAGGAGGCCGCAGAGTGTGCGGCCCGGCTCGGCGTTCAGTGGACCTGTGGCCTGGAGGAGGGCGCTGCGCTGGAGGCAGGAGAAACCGTGGCGGAAATCACGGCGTCCCCGAAGCAGATGGCGCTGGCGGAGGAGAGACTTATCGGGCTGCTCGCCAAAACATCTGGGATCGCCACGGCTGCCCGCTGTGCGGTTGAGACAGCGGCAGGGCGGGTGAAAATTGTATCCGGCGCTTGGAAAAAGATGCCTCCCCAGCTGAAAATGGCAGTTCGAAAAGCTGTAGCTGTGGGCGGAGCCCAGGTCAGAATCAGCGAGGCCCCAATGCTCTACATTGACAAAAACTACATTGAGATGTTCGGCTCCGTGGAGCGGGCCCTAACTGCGGCAGCGGAGTGGAGACAGCTGAAAAAGGTCGTGCAGATCAAGGGGAAGCTCGACTCTATCCCAAGTGAGACTCGACAGGCGCTTTCCGGCGGTGGTGACGTCCTGATGATTGACACAGGACAAATCTCCGATTTGACCGCGTGCATCGAGGAGCTCTGCCGGCTGGGAGGGCGGAATCAGGTGCAGGTTGCCTTTTCCGGAAACGTCCGCATCCGGGACATTCCGGTGATGGCGGATTTGGGCGTGGACATTCTGGGAATCGGCAAGGAAATTATTGACGCTCAGCTTCTGGATATGCGGCTTGACGTTGTGGAGGAGATTAAACCATGAGCTTGAATCTGCTGGAAAAGACAGAACTCTGGGTCAGTGATGTGACCCTGGACCAGGCGAACTTGACAGAGATGGCTGCCGCAGTGGCGCGGGTGCTGGGGCTGCAGGAGGACAAGGTGATGGTGGTGGATGTCCGTTCATCACATATCACATTTGATATTACAGAAAAAGAAGTGCAGCAAGAAAACCTCATGGGAAAGGAAGCACAGCTGCTGCAGGCACTGAGGGAGATTCCAGGCGTGTATCTGACAGAGGAATCTGAGGTCCACTCCAACGGGATTCTTGGATTGATCTGCGCGGTGTCCAGTGACCAGCGGGAGATTCTGCGCCGGGTGGACGACATCCGCAGTCAAATCATGGAGAAGGTTTCCCGTCGGGCTATCGTGTTTCCGACAGGCTTTGAGATAGAGGAAGGCCTCATTGAGGACACAAACACCCCCTATCTCAAAAAGCTGTTGGAGGAAAACGGTTATCAAGTGGTAGTCGGTGATGTAATTCCAGATGACGAATATGTGATGACGGAGATCCTCTCGGATGCGGTGTCCAGAGGCTTTGGACTGATTCTCACCTCCGGCGGCGTTGGCGCGGAGGATAAGGATCACTCCGTGGAGAGCATTCTGCACTTAGACGCGTCCGCAGCTACGCCGTATATCGTAAAATATGAAAAAGGACACGGACGGCACGTCAAGGACGGCGTCCGAGTCGGAGTCGGACAGGTTGGGATTGCGACGCTGATCACTCTTCCGGGACCGCATGACGAGGTGGAGATGACTGCGCCGAAAATGGTTGAACTGCTGAAAGCGGGGTGTGCAAAAGAGGAGATTGCGGCAGTGCTTGCCAGGATTCTGGCAGAGAAGTGGCAGCCATGAGACGGCTGCCGCAGAGTGAGCCATGAAATCTGCATACAATCATGAGAACAGAAAGGAAGAGACGCATGAATATTGAAAGGGCAGCAGACATTCTGTACAAAGCGGAAAACGAGCGCAGGCAGGTGGCAATGCTCAGCCAGGACAATCCTGACATGACGATTGACGACGCCTATATGGTGCAGCTGCGCAACATCGCCCGTAGAGTGGAGGCTGGAGAGAAGATCGTTGGCATGAAGATCGGCCTAACCAGCAAGGCCATGCAGCAGCTGCTCGGCGTGGATGTGCCGGACTACGGACACCTGCTGAGCTCCATGCTTCTACTGGAAGGGCAGCCCTGTCTGGCGGATGAGCTGATTCAGCCCAAGGTGGAGGGTGAGCTGGCCTTCTGTCTGAGGGCGCCCTTGAAGGGCCCCTCCGTGACGATCGCGGACGTGTATAACGCCACAGAATATGTGGTTCCCGCACTGGAGATTGTGGACTCCCGGATCAAGGACTGGAAGATCAAGCTGGTGGACACAATCGCTGACAATGGGTCCTCTGCCCGACTGGTGGTGGGCAGCCGCATGACGCCAATTCACCAGGTGGATATGCGGCTGACGGGTATGACTCTGGAAAAGAATGGTGAACTGGTGAACAGTGGCACGACCGCGGAGGTCTGGGGGAATCCCGCGGCGGCGGTGGCCTGGCTTGCCAATGCGCTTTCAGCCTATGATATTGAGTTAGCGGCAGGCAGTATTGTGCTGGCCGGAGCCCTGACAGCGGCGCTGCCGGCAAAGGCGGGCGACTCTTTTACTGCCAGCTTCTGCGGGTTGGGCAGTGTCAGCGTGAGATTTGTATAAGACGTATCTTGAAACCATTCTAGTTATTTACAGGAGGATACACTGTGAAACATGTAACGTTGAAAGCAGTCGTGGATCAAGAGCTCTGTATCGGCTGCAAGCTCTGCGAGAAGGTATGCCCCGTCTATGCCATTTCTGTTGTGGACAAAAAGGCAACGCTGCAGGATGACCACAAGTGCCGGGGCTGCGCGAACTGCGCGGACCGCTGCCCGCGCTATGCCATCAAGATGGTGGAACGGGACGATCCCTTTGATGTGGGTGTGGATGTAAGTCAATTTGACCCTGAAAAGATCCGGGAGATCTGCAAAAGGGCACACCTGAACCCGGAACAGGTCCTGTGCTACTGTGTCGGCACCCGGGCGGAGGAGGTGGCTGCGGCGCTCCTTTCCGGCGCGACTACTCCGGAGGAGGTCTCCTCTATGACCGGAATGCGCACAGGGTGCACCATCGAGTGCATCCAGCCCATGCTCCGCATGGTCAAGGCCGCCGGCAATGAGCTGCATCCCGATCCCAATGGGTACCAGTGGTATGGAACCACCGTGACCGCGTGGGACATCCCCGAGGCGGTCAAAGAGAAGTACAGCTCCCGCGGCTTCTACTTTGATGAGGACCGGAGGCTGCTGGATGAGATTGCGGAGATCCGCGTGAATGATTCTGCCAAGGAGGATCAGTAATATGGAAAACAAGATGATGCATCCCCCCATTATGCCGATTGCGCCCAGACCCTCCCAATACGGTATTGAACCTGCTCTTGTGAAAAGGAGAGTGGCGGAGATGCCGGGTATGGTCTCGCTGAAGCTCAAGGAGCTGTTCCCGGATTTGCCGGATGTTATTTACCCAGGACCGGAAGACGCGCTGGAGAAGCTATATGAGGTGGCGAAGGAAGAGCTGCGCAAGGTGGACATGAGCATGATTCAGCCGGATCAGTCCGTGAATGTGCTGGCTTCCCATCACGGTTTCACGCTGTTCGGCGGCCAGCCCTATGCAATCCTGCTCAAGGCCATCCGTGACGTTATCATTGAAAAGACCGGTTGCCGGAATATCCGGCTGCGTGCTGGCGTTGGCATGCGCTTCCGCGAGACGGAGGAGTATATGAAGCGCTACGGCTTGGATACTTATTACGAGGGCAAGGTTAAGGGAATTGCTCCTGTGGATGAGGGAATTCCCATTGAGACGGAAGTAGGCACGCTCTATGGCCTGAAGTCCGTCTATGACGCGGATTGGATCATCCACGCCCACCATACCGATGTGCGCGAGGTCCACTTTCACAGACAGATCGATAAGGCCGTCAAGCCTTTCGGTATGTCCTACGCGCGTATTGAGACTAGATCCACCTACCACCAGAATCTGGGGCCCAGGGCTGCTAACTTTACGGCACGCGCCATCTTTGAGTCGGAGTTCGTACAGAGCAAATTTGCTTTTGCGGCCTTTTTAAATGTAGGTCCCCACGGCGTCATCGGCGTGGACGCAGATAATGACCTGTACGCTGTCAACGACCGCGCGACCTTCATAGGCTGCCAGATTTACGGCAAAATCATGACGTTGTTTGGAGAGATTGACGAGTGTATTGCGGCGCTGGACTTCCCCTGCCCAGTGCCCTATGTGTTCTCTGCCGGCGTTATTTACGCCAACTTTGTGGGCGCTAACACGGATCTGTACGACATGGAAAAAACGCCGTTGCCTGCGTATACCTGGTATACAGAGGCATTCTACGGCAAAAACGGCAAGCCTCTGCTGGACGGGATTCCCCCGCTGAATCCGGCTATCAAGATGTGCGTGCACAACTACTCCTGGACCGGGTACCCTTCTGCATTCTTTTCTGAGCATATCCCCACAGTTGTCGTGGGTGCAGAGCAGGCCAAGATGTTCGACATGGAGCCCATGAATATCAAATACATGGATCACGCTGTCGTCGCCAAGACCACGGAGGGAGCCATGAACTTCGCCTATAACGCCACGGGAACCGACAAGGTCATCATCTTTGACGGCGCCATGGGTGGCCTGAATTGTTCCAGATCCCTGGCAGAGCTGTTGATTGCCAAGGCGCCAGAGGTTAGCGAGCGGGTGGAAAAGGAATTGATGCCCAAGTGGTTCCGTCAGCGCGGAGTGGACATGTCCGTGCTGAACAAGCTAAAGAACCGATAAAAAAACACCCGCTTTCAGTGAGCCACTGTCCGGACAGTGGGAGCATGGATGGTCGCATGCACCGTTGCTCCAGCCCGTCCGGGGAGGTATACTGATCGGAGCGGGGGAGAGGAGCGTTGCTGATGAAGCCGATTTTGCGCGACTGGCTGAAGGAGCTGGAGAGCCAGGGCACACTTAAAAAGATTCACAAGACGGTGAGCCCCATCCACGAGCTTGCCGCGGTGGGCAAAAAGTTGGAGCCCGACTGCGGAGCACTGTTTGAGCATGTAGAGGGAAGTGACATGCCGGTTCTCACCGGAATCGTTACCTCCCGAGAGGCAATTGCCCGCTCCATGGGGCTGACCTATCCGCAGCTCATGGAAAAGTTTACCGAGGCTCTGAGCAATTTGACACCATGCAGGATTGTGGATGGCGCAGGCCTTGCGGTGAAAGAGCGCATCATGATCGGGGACCAAGTAGATCTGGGCATGCTGCCTGCCTGTGTGCATCATGAAAAGGACGGCGGACGATACCTGACCGCCGCGCTGTGCATCACCAAGGACCCGGAGACCGGAATCCGCAACGTGGCGATTCACCGCCATGAGATCCGAGATAGGAATCATCTTGGCGCTTTACTGTTGCCGCGGCACACCAACCAGCTGTTCAACATGGCGGAGGCAGCCGGAAGGCCGCTGGAAATCGCGCTGGCAATCGGAGTCCATCCCTCCTTACTGCTGGCCTCCCAGGCCACCACGCAACTTGGCGTTGATGAGTTTGAGATCGGCGGAACCCTGTTGGGAGAGCCAGTGGAGCTGACCCGCTGTGAGACGGTAGACATTGAGGTGCCGGTGGAGAGCGAGATCATTCTGGAGGGGCGGATTCTGCCCCATGTGCGGGAGGCCGAGGGCCCTTTTGGAGAATATCCCCGTACCTATGGCCCCGAGGCACCCCGGCATGTCATTGAGATCACGGCAGTCACCTGCCGGAGCCAGCCCTACTACCACACGATTATTCCAGCCACCATGGAGCATCTGTTGCTGGGGGCTGTTTCCCGTGAGGCCACGATGATGCAGCTTATCCGGCAGGCTACGCCTAACATCAAAAACGTGCATATTACGCCGGCAAGTGGCTGCCGCTATCACGTGGTGCTCCAAATGGCTCAAAAGTATGAGGGCGAGGCCAAAAATGCCATGTTTGCCGCCTTTGCCAGCAGCACAGAGATCAAGCACGTGGTGGCCGTCGATACCGATATTGACATCTACGATCCCCAGGACGTGGAGTGGGCAATCGCCAACCGCGTGCAGGCATCCCGGGACGTATTCGTGATTTCAGGCGCCATGGGGAATAAGTTGGACCCATCCTCGAATCACGGGACAAGCGACAAGATGGGGATTGACGCCACGATCCCTGTGGATGCCGACCGTGCAAGATATGAAAAGATCCGCATCTCCGGGTTTGATCATGTTGATCTGAGGGACTATTTGGATTGACAGCCCGGAGGGGCGGGGCGCACCCACAGGTGGTTTTATGGAAAAGGGGCAGGAGTCCGATGAATCGGGCTCCTGCCCCTTCGTGCGGCGGAGGGGGATATGACTGCTGAGTGAGGGCGCTGCCGTTAAGTGGCCTTGACGGCAGCCAGCACATCCTGGCGAAACGCGCGCTCCGCGAGGGAGAGCTGGCGGTCACACCGGTGGACCAGAACGACATTGGTCGAAACATTGACGTCGCGCAAGCGGAGAAGCTTAAACTCAGGGTTGTTGATTGCCTCGGCGTCGGCAACAGTGACGCGGGCGACCAGCGAGTGGTCGTTGGCGACAAGGTTATAAATCTGGAGAGCCTGATTCGTCTGAAAGACAATAAGCGGATGGATATGATGCTCTTCAAACAGCTGATCCAGTTTTGCGCGGATAGCGGTGCGCTGCGCGGGGAAAATCATGCGGGCACCCTGCAGCTGCTCAATGGGGATCTCGTTCAGCTGGGCCAGGGGATTACTTCGGTGAACGATGAAACAGTGTTCGACCCAGAAGAGTGGAATGACCTCAAACTGACTACCCCAATCATCAATATCATAGCTGATTGCAAAATTACACTCGTCATTTTCGAGGTATTGGGCACAGTCACTGGAGTAGCACTCGCCGATGGAAATCTCTATGCCGGAGGTGTTGTCCAGCAGGAGCCGCTGAAGCGCCAGCGGGCTCTTGGAGATGATGTTATAGACACAGATGACGGAGATGTGGTTGTCGGAGCCGCCGGAGAACAGGAAATGGTTCTGCAGCTTATCAAATTCGGACACAATGCTCGAGGCCTGTTCCAGGAAAAACTTCCCTTGGTCCGTTAGAACCAGGGAGTTGCTCTTCCGATAAAACAGATCACAGTGAAGCTCAGACTCCAGCCGGCGGACCGCACTGCTCAATCCCTGCTGTGAGATAAACAAACTCTCTGCGGCGTGGGAGATGCTCCCATGTTTGCAGATTTCGAGAAAATACTTCATCTGTTTAATATCCATGGCCCGTATCCTTTCCGAAAAACTTGCACGGAGATGAGGTGATATCGGTCAAAATAACGATAAGTTTTTATGATAAAAATAACATGTTTTTCGATTTTTGTCAAATTTCCTTGCACGATTGACTTGAAAACAGCGGCCTAGGTGGAAAAACTTTGTCTAAAATGTCCAGCAACTCTTTGTTGTAAGCCGGCAACTTTCTGTGGGGAAAGGTAAGAAATACTTGTGATTGGCGCTATTTTATACTGTTTGTGATACGCAAAAATCCTCCATATAATGAAAGTAATCTGAGATAAAAGATGTAAGTGTCAAAACTGCAGGGTAAGGAGAACAGCGCCATGAATTATGAAGGAATATATCGGTCAAAGCTGACGGATAAATCCACGGCGATGGATTTGGTCAAATCCAACGACAGGATCATGGTCTATGGTGGAGCAAATGTGTTTTTGGAGAGCCTCTGTGAGAGAAGCGAGCAGCTGGAAAATGTGGAGCTCTACACCATGTTCATGCTGAACCAGGATTATCCGTTTCTGAGAGGCCAGACCGAGGGACATATCACGCATTACGGAACGTTTGTCAGCCCTCCAATGCGGGCTGCCGCAAAGGATGGCTTCCCGCAGGGAACCATTCTGGCCCACTATAGCGACACAGACCGCATGGTACAGCAGAGAATCAAGCCTACTTTTATGTTTGTTCAGTGTACCCCCATGGACAGCGAGGGTTATTTCACCATGGGCTTCAATTCCTTAGGCCACGCCGTCGGCATTGAGATGGCGGAGAGGATCGTAGTTCAGGTCAATCCCCGGCTGCCTCGGATTCTGGGAGAGTGCAACAAGATCCATATCAGTAAGGTGACTGCAGTCTTTGAGGAGGAGGCGCAGCTGTACACAGCCCCTAAGAAAGAAGTTTTTGATGAGACTGATTATAAGGCGGCACAGCTGATCGCCGACCGGATTCCCAACGGCGCGACGCTGCAGATCGGCGTCGGGCGAATCCCCGACGCAGTGGGGAATCTGCTGGACGGCCACAAAGACTTGGGCGTTCACACGGAGATGTTTTCCGTCTCGCTGATGAATCTCATGAAAAAGGGCGTCATTAACAACAGCCGGAAATCCTTGAAACCCGGAAAGACCGTGTTTGCGTTCGCAGGCGGACAGCGGGCCACCCAGGAAATTTACGATTTCGTGGACAACAACCCCGACATTGAGATGAACCCGATTTCCTGGGTCAACGATCCGTATGTGGTTGCAGAGCTTACGAACTTCATCTCCATCAACTCCGCGATTGCGGTGGATCTGACCGGTCAGGTCTGTTCGGAGAGCATTGGCACTACCACCTTCAGCGGCCCGGGCGGGCAGGCGGACTTTATCCGCGGAGCCAAGCTGGCCCCTGGCGGACAGTCCTACATTCTCATCAATTCCACCGGTAAGAAAAAAGATGGAACGCTCTTCTCCAAGATCAACCTGGCGCTGGCCCCCGGTTCTGGTGTCACAGGCTCTCGGGCCGACGTGCAGTACATTGTGACGGAGTACGGTGTCGCGGAGATCCGCTTCCGCAGCATTGCGGAGCGTGCCCGGGCCATGATTTCCATCGCGCACCCCCAGTTCCGTGAGCAGCTGACGTATGAGGCCAGAAAGGCTGGCTACTTCATCTGACACGGCCCCAGAGGAGTTAGAGGATATCTGTGTCAATCAAGTCCCAAGCAAGAACAAAAAACGAGAAAAGGAATGGTGAACAATGAGTGAGATCAGATTGCATGGCCGTGGCGGCCAGGGTGTTGTCGTCGCAGCTGAGGTCATGTCCAACGCCATGATGAAGCAGGGAAAGTACTGCTCTGTTTTTCCCTCGTTCGGCATTGAGCGAAGAGGCACTGCGGTCATCGCGTTTGCGCGGGTTGCGGATGCGCCTGTCCGGGAGAAGAGCAAGTGCTATCACCCAGACATTTTAATGGTGTTTGATCCTTCTTTGCTGAGCAAGCCCGAGACCTATGAGGGCTTCCGCAACGGCGGGACCATCGTTGCCTGCGGTACAGATGTCAACGAGGTTCTAGCCTCCGGTGTCAAGCCCGGAAGAATCGTGATGGTGGACGGACTGAAGATCGCCTTTGAAACCATTAAGAAGAATATTACCAACATGATTATGCTGGGCACCTTTGCGAAGGCCACCGGCATGGTGGGAATCGAGGACCTACAGGCCGCCATGGTGACGGGCCTAGGTCCCGCGATGGCCAAGAAGAACGAGACCGCCATGAAGCGCGGCTATGATGAGGCTGTCATTTACGATTACGACAATGTCGAGAAGGAAGAAAAGGCCAAACCGCTGTTTCTGGAGCACATTACCTCCTGTAAACAACCGCCCAAACCCGCCTACGAGGCTCCTTGGGGCGACACCTCCGAGACCTATCAGATCGCCGCCACGGGGACCTGGAGATTCCGCCGTCCCGTGGTGGAGAAGGAGAACTGCGTCAAGTGCGGAATCTGCGCCTCCTATTGTCCTGTCCAGTGCATCAAGACGGACAACGAGGGCTATTACGTCCCCGATTATGACTATTGCAAGGGGTGCGGTATCTGTGTGAACGAATGCCCCAAGAAGACGATCTCTATGCAGCTGGAAGAGAAATAAGAGGGAGGTAACAAGAAATGCTGAAGGTTTTAAGTGGTAACAAGGCTGCCGTCTATGGTGCAAAGCTGGCCCGTGTGGAAGTGGCAGCCGTGTATCCCATCACTCCGCAGTCCCAGATTTCCGAGGATATTACCAAGGTCGTCGCGGCCGGCGAGCTGGACTGCGATATTATCGAGGTGGAGGGCGAGCACTCCGCGATGAGCGCAATCATCGGCGCCAGCACGGTGGGCGCACGTGTCTTTACGGCAACCTCCTCCTGGGGGCTTGCCTACATGAACGAGCCGCTGATGGTCTGTGCCGGCATGCGGATTCCCGCCGTCATGGTAGACGTGACCCGGGAGACCCCTGCCCAGCGCGGCGTCAGCACCAGCCGCCAGGATGTTATGACCGTGAGAGACTGCGGCTGGCTGGAGTTGGACCCCGCTTCCCCGCAGGAGGTTCTTGACTCTGTCTTGATGGCCTATCGTCTGGCGGAGGACCCTGAGATTCTGCTGCCTGTGATGGTGGCCAGCGACGGCTTCTATATGTCCCACGCCTATGAACCTGTCGATGTTCCCACGCAAGAGCAGGTTGACCAGTTCCTGGAGCCGGTCTCCGGCTGCAACCGGACGACATTTCAGGACGGCAGGGCAATGCAGTTTGATGTAGGCTATTCCGGCGTGAACTTTATCAAGTACCGCTACCAGACACAGAAGGCAATTGAAAAGGCCAAGGAGGTATTTCCCAGAATTGAGAGGGAATTTGAGGAGATCTTTGGAAGAAAGTATGGCGGTATGATTGAGGAGTATTTCTCCCAGGATGCTGACGTCCTGCTGATGACCGCCGGCTCCGCCGCAGGCAATGCAAAGGCTGTGGTGGACTCCGCCCGCGAGTACGGTCTGAACGTGGGACTGATCCGAGAGCGCATGTTCCGCCCCTATCCCAAGGAGGAACTGCGGCGCATTCTGAAGGGGAAAAAGGCCGTTGGCATCATCGACCGCAGTATCTGCTTAGGCTGGGACTGCGGACACCTGATGCAGGAGACCCAGGCCGCGCTCTGCGGCATGGAGGATGCCCCCAAGCTGGTGAACTTCATCGACGGCCTGTCCAGCACGGATGTGACCATCGAACATATTGAACGTGCTCTGGCCATCACACTGGCCGCCGCAAAGGGCGAGACCGTGGACGAGTGCAACTGGCTGAGCTGGGAAGACTAAGAAAGGGAGGCAATAGAAAATGTCTGTGAATGTGAAAGAAAACCTGGTTTCTCCGGGTCTGCCCCTGTGCGAGAGCTGCATGATGGAGCTGATTGTCCGTATGGCCGTCGAGGCGTGCGGCGAGGACACCATTCTCTTCGGCGGCCCCTGCTGTTGCGTGATGCAGGAAAAGACCGGAGTCCAGTACTACGGCACCATGATGACCAACATGGCCTCCAGCGCCTCCGGTGTTTCCCGCGCTCTGCGCCGCCAGGGCAAGGACACGACTTGCCTTTGTATTGCCGGCGACGGCACTACCGCCGACATCGCCTTCGGCTGCGTATCCGCGGCTGCAGAGCGCGGCGAGCGAATTTTGTACATTTGCTATGACAACGAGGCCTATATGAATACAGGTATCCAGCGCTCCTCTACTACGCCTTGGGGGGCCTGGACGAATACCACACCCATCGACACCAACAGCCGCGGCAAAAAAGCCAGCCCCAAGCCCGTCGCTGTTTTGATGGCGGAGCATGGCTGCGCCTATGCCGCCACCTGTAACCCTGCCTATATGAAAGATTTCAAGGAAAAGCTGAAGAAAGCGGTTGACGCCACCAAGCACGGCTTTGCCTATCTGCACGTCCTCTCCGCATGCCCCACTGGCTGGAAGGCGCCCGGAGACAAGGCTATCGAGATGTCCCGTATGGCCACCCAGACGAACTACTTCCCCCTTTGGGAGGCAGAGTACGGCGAATTCCGCATGACCGTCAAGACGCAGCCCCGGAAGCCGATCACGGAATTCACCAAGTACATGCGCCGTTTCGCTCACCTGACGCCGGAGGAGTTGGACTTCCTGCAAAAGGATGTGGACACCCGCTATGAGCATGTGGCACGCCTTTGTAAGAACTGAATGAAGACGGGGAGGCGATGAGATGAAATTAGGAATCATAGGCGGCGCCGGCCTTTTGGGGTCCACCACCGCGTTTGTGCTTGGCATGCGGGACATTCTGGACGAGATCAAGCTGGTCGATCTGAATGACAATGCCGCGAAAAATCAGGCCATGGACATGGGCCAGGCCATCCTGCCCTTCTCCAGAACCAAGATTACTCCCGCACATTACGCGGACCTTGGCGACTGCGAGGTGATTCTGGTGACAGCGAATATGTCCACCCGCCAGGTCACAGACCGCAGCGAACGCCTTAAGGACAACATGGGGCTTCTTGGCCCGATTACCGCGGAGATCAAGGCTGTGTGCAGGCAGGACCCTATCGTGATCATTTGCACCAACCCGGTGGATGTTTTTACCTATGTCGGCTGGAAACTGATGGGCAGTGACCGCAGCAAGGTGATCGGCTTTTCCTCCAATGATACGATGCGTCTGAAGTGGGCTGTGGCGGAGGTCAAGGGGCTGGATTACCGTCGGCTGGAGTGTGTATGTATCGGTGAGCATGGCGACGCACAGGTGCGTCTGCTGGACCAGATGACCTATGACGGGCAGCCACTCACCCTGACGGCGGAGGAGACGGAGACCGTCATCTGTTTAACGAAGGAGTGGTTCAAGGAATTTTCTGGTCTGGGCATCAAGCGCAGCACCGGCTGGACCTCCGGTGTCAATCTGGCAGAGATGATTGAGGCGATCATGACGGACAGCAAAAAGCTGCTGCCCTGTTCTGCGGTGTTCGGCGGAGAGTTTGGCTACAACGACGTTGCCTGTGGCGCGCTGTGTAGGCTGGGGAAAAACGGCGTGGAGGAGATCACGCTGCCTCTGAACAATGGACAGAAGGCAGAGATGGACGCAGCGGTTGCAAAAATTAAGGAACAGATTTCCTGGACCAACCTGTAAGTGCGGTTACAGGAGCCAAGTTTAGGCTGGACCGGGCACCGAGGTGGAGATGTCGATGCCCGGTTCCACCGCGCGGCTGGGGAGAGTGCTATCATTATTCTACAAAAAATCACTCTATTAATGTTTGATATTGCCGAAGATAATGCTGTTATAATGAAAATATATTGACAGTTTTACTGAAATGTATTATATATAAAATTACTAGAATGATATGGAAAGCTCTTCCGGCATTTGTTGAAAATGTTTGTACCCGGAAAGAGACTTTTTCTTTCCTAAAAATACAAAACTGTATTTGATAATAATGAACTATGTTGGGGGGGTACGAGGCATGGAACACAGCCTTGGGTTTCTTGGCTTTGGGGAGGCGGCGTCTCAGATCGCATGTGGTTTTCACACACAGGGCATCACGGAAAACGCCGCCTATGATGTGGCAATGAACACAAAGGGAGGACAGAAAAAATTGCTGGGGGAGCGCCTGCAGGAGACAGACGTGACCCCAGTGGAGTCTATCGAACAGCTGATGAGGCGTAGCAGGATTATTTTCCTGGTCGTCCCGGCAAAGTTTGCAAGGGACGCGGCCATGGAGGCCCTGCCTTATATGACGAAGGAGCACATCTTTTGCGATCTGACCACCAATAAGCCATCGGTAAAGGAAGAACTTGGACGGTCATTTGCAGAGAGGGGGTATTTGTATGTGGATGCCTCCGTAATGGGAGCAGTTCCCATCTACCAGCATCGGACGCCTATGTATGTCTGCGGAAATGGGGCGAAGGAGATGATCCGGCTCATGACCCCGCTTGGCATGAACCTTACATATGTGGGGGAAGAGGCCGGAAGGGCTGTCAAAATGAAGCTCACCCGCAGCATTTTCGTCAAGGGCGTAGAGGCACTGACCCTGGAGACGCTCATGACGGCGAGAAAGCTTGGGATTGAGAAGGAGATCGTGGAGGGCATTGAGGCGTCCTTCCAAAAACTGGGCTTCACCCGCTTTTGTGGACAGCTGGTGACAAGCGGTGTTCTGCACGCGGAGCGGCGATCCTATGAGGCGTTGGAATGCAGGGAGTTGGAGGATGAGTTGGGCCTGAACTCTCTCATGGCGGAGGCAGCCTTCCAAAAGCTCAAGTGGTATGCGGAGTACGGTTACACAAAAATGGACCCACTGCCTCTGTGCAGCAGTCTGGACGAGCTGTATACCCTCTGGGAGAGAACAGGAGTACTCTGATGGATGGAAGCGAGCAAAGCAGTAATGCTTAAAAAGAAAAAAGGAGTATTGACATGAAAAAGAAATTGTTGTCCCTGTTGATGGCGGCCATGATGATGACTGCGATTCTGGCCGGCTGCGGAGGCGATACCGCTCCCGCAGACGACTCCGTCGGAGACGGAAGCGGCGCTGTGGCAAACCCTGACTACCCGAACAACGGAACCATCAACTGCGTGGTCGGCTGGTCAGCCGGCGGTACCACGGATTTGGTGGCACGCAAGGTGGCAGCCCTGATGTCCCAGGAACTAGGCTGCAACAACAACTGTACCAATGTCAACGGCGCTTCTGGCTCCATTGCCGCCACGCAGGTGACTGCGGAGGGCACCGACGGCGAAACCGCCTGGGGCGGTATGATCTCCGCGATTAACACCTGGCGCGCCATGGGCTATAACGATATGAGCTGGAAGGACTGGTACACGTTTATCAGCTGCCAAACGGACTTCGTCCTGGTCGTGGCGGGCAGCTCTGATTTTGAAACCTATCAGGACTTCGTGGATTATGCCGCTGCCAATCCCGGCAAACTGAGCTCCGGCAACCCCGGCCTGGGCAGCGTCGGGCATCTGGCCGCCGTTACCTTCTGCAACGCGTTCGGTATTGAGACCAACCATGTTCCCTATTCCGGCGGTCGCGCCGCTGCAATCGGCGTTATGGGCGGTGAGATCGATTATCTGTTCATCGCCTACGGCGACGTGTATGACCTGATTGAATCCGGAGACCTGAAGCCTCTGGCCTGCACCGGCGAAAGCGACAAGATTGTTACCATGGCAGACGATACGGAGATTACAATCCCCACACTGGACGGCGAGAAACCTGAGATTGCGGAGACCACCAACAAGTTGGCCATGTGGGGCGTGGCCCTTCCTCGGACCGCCCCTGCCGAACAGGTCCTAGCCTTCCAGCAGGCATGGCAGGATGCCGTGGATTCCGAAGAGTTTAAGGCTTACTGTGAGGAAATCGGCATCAAACCTGCTGCCATCACCGGTGATGAGGCCGACAAGCTCCTCTCCGAGGGCGAGGCCGTCTATGTAGAGCTGTTGGAGAGCTTGGATATGACCACCGTCAGCGCTGCTGATCTTGGCATCGCATCCTCTGCAGAATACAGTTGGGACAACGTGGACACCTCCGACCTAATCCCCTGGCCCGCCGCCTGAGAACGGTGCTCTCAGCACGCATGATCCATTAATGGGCAGAGGAGATACCGCTCCTCTGCCCATTCGGGGAAGCTGTATTTTGACTGGAAACAAGGAAGCCATACGTGAGGGTATGGCCGCGATACGAAGGAGGTATCTGGTTTGGCACAAAAGCTGAAACAAGGCGCAGAGGGAATTGTCATCATGCTGATCGGCCTTTTCCTGCTGGTCAACTCCATCAACATTCCCAACAACCCCATTAAGCAGGAGGGAATGGCGAATGTGCTGGCGCAGGCCAAGTTTGTTCCCATTGTGATGAGCGCGGGGGTCTTGATCCTGGGCGCGGTACTCTTCCTCAAGCAGGTGGGCGGCAAGGATAAGAGCGCCAGCCTGACAAAGGCGGAGTGGACTCGCATGGGCGTTGTACTGGTTCTGACAGCTGCGTATATTTTTGCCGCATACATGTTCAAGTTCATGATTCCCACCATCGTCTACGCATTCGCGTTGGTGTTCTTCCTGAATTGGAAGGCCAGAAAGAGCTGGCAGATCGTGTTTTTTGCGATTCTGGTGATTGCGCTGGGGTTATATGGCATGCCGCTGCTGATCAACCTCAAGATTCCCATGCTGTGAAACAAGGAGGATAAGAAAGTATGTCAATTGTAGCAGAATGGTCCTATCTTCCCTCCACACTGTTGGATATCATCACAGATCCCTGGACACTGCTGATCCTGCTGGGCGGCGTTATACTGGGCTATATCATCGGCGTGATCCCAGGCCTGGGTCCCACGATGGGCATGGCGCTGGTTCTTGGCATTATCTATAAGATGGAAACCAACCATGCACTGGCGCTGCTGCTGGGAATTCTGGTGGCTGCCATCTCAACAGGCGGCATTACGGCATGTCTAGCTAACATTCCGGGCACAGCCGCCGCCGCGGCCACCGTTGTGGATGGGTACCCCCTGGCAAGAAAGGGACGCGGCGCGGAAGCGGTTGGCTACACGCTCTACTCCTCCATCTTTGCCTGCGTCGCGTCTATGATCATCGTGTTCTTTATTCAGCCGTTCGTCGCCACGGTTGCCTTGAAGTTTGGCAACTGGGAGGTCTTTTTATTCTGTCTGTTCGGACTGATCATCGTCGGCTCCCTGGTGGGCAAGGATGTGGTGCGCGGGTGGATTTCCGCTCTGTTAGGCGTAATCCTGGCGCTGGTGGGCTGCGAAACCATTCAGTCCGTGCAGGTGCTGACCTTTGGAAAGCCTGCGCTGATGAGCGGTCTGAACAGCACGGTGGCCATTCTGGGTCTGTTCGGCCTGGGCGAGGTGTTCTTCACACTGCGTGAAAACTCCCCCATCAAGGTCACTGGACAGTCTGGCTTCCCCAAGATCAATCTCCGCGAGTTCGGCCGCAACAAGCTGAACATCCTCCGCAGCCTGTTTGCCGGCATGTGGGTCGGCTTCATCCCGGGCATCGGTGAGTCCGCAGCCTGTTGGTTCTCCTATGATCTGGCGAAGAAAGGGGCCAAGCATCCGGAGAAATTCGGAAAGGGCGAGCCTGCGGGCGTCATCGCCGCGGAGATTGCCAATAATGCGTCCACGGTCGGTGCCTTGATCCCCAGCTTGGCGCTGGGCATTCCCGGCAGTGCAACGACCTCGGTGTTTATCGCAGCACTGTTCCTGCTGGGCTTCCGTCCCGGTCCCACACTCATGAACGACGCACCCGGCATCCTCTGCAAGATCACGGTTCTGATGGTCCTGGCCGGTATTCTGCTGGCCGTTGTGGGCTTTTTCCTGTCCCGGTTCGCCATCAAGTTCCTAACGGTTGACAACAACCTGCTGATGCCGTTTGTTGTGGTGTTCTGCGTAGTTGGTTCCTACGCCACGACCTATACCATGACCAGCGTGCTGATGCTGCTGTTCTTCGGCGTTCTGGGCATGCTGATGAAGATCTACAAGTATCCGATTCCTCCCATGCTGCTGGGACTGCTGATCGGCCGGACCCTGGACGAGTACTTCCGGCGGTCCATCTTGCAGTATCCTAATGACCCCATCGGCATGGTGACTCGCCCCATTGGTATCGCGATTTCCATTTTCCTGATTTTCATGATCATCCTTAGTTTCAAGACCTCCAAAACAACGACAAAGACGGACGAAGAAATGGAGGAGATTGAGAAGAATCTACAAGAAGCTGTTTCTGAAGAGGCATAACCATCCCACAAGACACCCCCGCCGCCTAAAAGAGCAGGCGGCAGGGGTGTTTGCCATTCACAGCGAATCCTGCCTGGGAGGTCCATGATGGCAATCAAAATGACAGACGCCCAAAAGGGCGTATCTCTGGCAATTCTCAGCGCGCTGTTCTATTCCCTGATCTCTGTTTGCGTCAAGTGGATCGGGGGGGCGCTTCCCACAATGGAAATTGTCTTTTTCCGGGCGCTTGTGATGCTTCTGGTGGGTAGCGGCTCCATGGTGCTCCGGCATCAAAAGCTGGGGAGAAAGCATCGGTTTCTCCTGATTCTGCGGGGCTTGAGCGGAGCTATGGGGGCCTTTACCTATTATGCGGCTCTCGCGATGATCCCCCTTGCGGAGACCATGGCACTGGTCAACTTGAGCCCGTTCATCGTCAGCATCCTGGCCGGACTATTCCTGAAGGAGGAGATCCGCAGGAACCACCTCCTGGCGCTGTTGATCAGCTTCGCCGGGGCGCTTTGCATTATCCGACCTACCTTCGAGGGCGTGGGTGCCGGATATCTTGTTGCATTTGCGTCAGCGGTGATCACGGGCTGCTCGTACACGCTGGTGAGAAAGCTGAAACATGATGTGGACACGCCCACCATCGTGTTTTATTATAATGTTGTCTCCATTTTGGTGGCGTTTCCTGTGATGCTGATGGGCGGGTTTGTGATGCCCGTGGGCGCGGAGTGGTTTAAGCTGGTCTGCCTGGGACTGGCGGCGCTGCTCTTTAACCAGCTGAACACGTCGGCCTACCAGTATGCCGCTGCGGGGAAAATATCCATATATAATTATCTCTCCATCATCTTTTCCGCGGTGTTCGGGAGTTTCCTGTGGAACGAGCATCTGATCCTGGGAACAGGAATCGGCATCGCGCTGATTCTGACCGGCGCGGCTCTCTCGTTCTGGAGTGGCCGAGAAGACCGGAGGAGTTAACGGAGACACGGAGACGAATTGCTTGGGAGGCGGTATGATGAAACATGTGATCGTTGGGATCAGCGGCGCATCAGGCACGGCCATCGCGGCCGCTGTGCTGGAACGGTTGAAGCGGGAGTCGGACTGGCGCACATTTTTGATTATGACACCGGCCGCAGAGACAACCGCGGAGATTGAATATGCACCGGGTGTGGATCAGCTGAAAGCGCTTGCCGACGTAGTCTGCAGCCCACGAGACATCGGAAATTCCGTCGCCAGCGGAACATTTCGGACAGAGGGCATGGTCATCGTGCCGTGCAGCATGAAGACCGTGGCCGGGATTGCCTGCGGCTATACCGACAACCTGCTGCTGCGGGCGGCAGATGTCGTGCTGAAGGAACGCCGGCAGCTAACCTTGGTTCCCCGCGAGGCGCCTATGAACGTGATCCACTGCCGGAACCTGCTGACGCTGGCCGAACTGGGGTGCACGATCATTCCGCCTGTGATGACGTTCTATAATCGCCCGGAGTCCATTTCAGATATGGTGCGGCATATCGCGTGCAAGGTCCTTGACAGCTTCGGTATCTACGAAAACGATATGGACAGGTGGGAGTATCACACATGACGGGGATGCTGAATACTGGGAGCAGCCGCTTGAATGTCAGCCTGTGCTGGGAGCGGATCGGAGATGACTGGTCGATCACGCTAAGCGGCGGTGAACGGCCGCACATCGGAGCGGCAGCAGCGGCATGGTGGCAGGGGGAGCGCGTCGAGTGTAGCGTCGTAACGGTGCCAGGGCATCGGGAGACGGAGCTGGCATTTTCCTGTGCCGTCCGCTGTTGCGCGGTGCTGCAAAAGACGGTTCTGGTGAGCTGCGGCATCCATATTGACGCAGCAGAGAAGGCCGAGGTTGAGCAGCTGGTTGAGATGGCCGCTGGCCTCACAGAGCGGTTTCTTGAAAAAATCCGGGAGATATAGGAGCCAGCGCGGCTTTTTTAAAAAAAGTTGAGATTTCTCTTGACAAACCGAAGAAAACATTTTTAAATATTCTTATCAATAAATAAGAACGATGTTTGATAATATCAAAAAGGAGGGGACGTCATGTCTGTTAAGAAAAAAATTATGAAAACGATGGACGGGAATGAGGCCTGCGCCACCGTTGCCTACCACTTTACCGACATCGCTGGCATTTTCCCCATTACCCCATCTTCTCCTATGAGTGAGAGGGTTGACGAGTGGGCCGCGGCCGGACGCAAGAACATGTTCGGCCAGCCCGTCACCTTGGTGGAAATGCAGTCCGAGGGTGGCGCCTCCGGCGCTCTGCACGGCGCGGCGGAGGCCGGCGCCATGGCCACCACCTTTACCTCTTCCCAGGGCTTGCTACTGATGATTCCGAACCTGTACATCATGGCCGGTCACCGGATGCCTGCCGTGTTCCATGTGGCTGCACGCTCCGTGGCACAGCATGCCAACAACATCTTCGGAGACCACCAGGACGTCATGAGTTGCCGCGCCTGCGGCGTAACCATGCTATCCACCGCCAGCGTCCAGGAGGTCATGGACCTGGCCGCTATCGCCCATCTAACCACCGTCAAGACCCGGGTGCCCTTCATGCACTTCTTTGACGGCTTCCGCACCTCTCACGAGATTCAGAAGATTGAGACTATTGACCTAGACGCGGTTGCGAAGCTGATGGACCGCGACGCTCTGGAGGCGTACCACCGTATTGCCATGAACCCTGAGCATCCCGTTCAACGTACCACCGTCCAGGGGCCCGATGTCTACTATCAGTCCCAGGAGGCCAACAACGGCGCTTATAACGCCATTCCGGGCATTGTGGAGAACTACATGCTGGAGATCAACAGGATCACTGGCCGGGATTACCACATTTTCAACTATTACGGAGCCAAAGACGCGGAGCGCGTCGTTGTCCTGCTGGGTTCCGCCTGCGAGGCTACCCGGGAGGTCGTGGATTTCCTGAATGCCAGGGGCGAAAAGGTCGGCATGCTGCAGATTCACCTGTACCGGCCGTTTGACATGGAATACTTCCTCAGCGCCATGCCGAAAACTGTGAAGAAGGTCACAGCTATGGACCGCTCCAAGGAGCCCGGCGCGATTGCCGGCGCCGTCTATCTGGATGTCTGCGCCGCTTATGCCAATAACAGGAATGCCCCAGCCATCTTCGGCGGCCGCTACGGCTTGGCCTCTAAGGACGTCACACCCGCCCAGATCAAGGCTGTGTTCGACAACATGGCCTCAGAGGAGCCCCGGCAGATGTTTACCATCGGTGTGGTGGACGATGTGACCCACCTGAGCCTGAATGTGGAGGAACCCCTCATCACTGAGTCCGGGGACACTGTCAGTTGCAAATTCTGGGGTCTTGGTTCCGACGGCACGGTAGGCGCCAACAAGAACTCTGCCAAGATCATCGGTGATCACGCCGGGATGTACACCCAGGCGTACTTTGAGTACGACTCCAAGAAATCCTATGGCATCACCAAAAGCCACCTGCGTTTCAGCAAAAGCCCTATCCGTTCCACCTATCTCATCAAGGCTGCGGACTTCCTGGCATGCCACGCCCAGTCTTACATTACCCGCTATGATATGATCCACGAGATCAAGGACGGCGGTACTTTCCTGCTGAACACTTCCTGGACCGGCGAGGAACTGGAGAGGAACCTGCCCGGCGATGTGAAAAAGTATATTGCTGATCACCGGATACAGTTTTACACCGTGGACGCCAACCGGATAGCCCGGGAGCTGGGCCTCGGCAACCACGCCAATCTGATTTTGCAGTCCGCATTCTTCAAACTGGCCAATGTCATGCCTGTGGAGGAGGCCGTCCGCTATATGAAGGAGGCTGCTCGAAAGACCTATGCCAAGAAGGGTGAGAAGGTCGTCAGCATGAATCTGGCCGCTGTGGACGCCGGCATCAACAGCCCCGTGAAGATAGAGGTTCCCGAGGTCTGGTCTCAGGCCGCCGATGACCACACGGTGGATGAGGATCTGCCCGATGTGGTGAAGAAGATTGTGATTCCCTGTAACCGTCAGCGGGGCGACGATCTGCCCGTGTCCACGTTCCTGGCCCACCAGGACGGCACCTATCCACTGGGAACCTCCAAGTACGATAAACGTGGAATTGCCAGCGCACTGCCCAGCTGGGACCCCACCAAGTGCCTGCAGTGCAACCAGTGCACCTTTGTCTGCCCCCACGCAGCCATCCGTGCCTACCTGGTGGATGAGGCGGAGGCCCAGGCGGCTCCCGCCGGCTTTACCCTGGTGGATGCCAAGGGCGCGCAGGGCCTGAAATACCGCCTGCAGGTCAGCACGATGGACTGCACCGGTTGCGGATCTTGCGCGGCCTCCTGCTTGGCCAAGGACAAGGCGCTGACCATGCGGCCTGTGGATGACACGATGTACGACGAGACCAACTGGAATTACGCACTGTCCCTTTCCGACAAGCCGGGTGTGTTCAACCGTAAGACCCTGAAGGGCAGCCAGTTCAGCCAGCCTCTGGTGGAGTTCTCAGGCGCCTGCGCAGGCTGCGGTGAGACGCCCTATGCCAAGCTCCTGACGCAGCTGTACGGCGAGAAGACCTACTGGGTCAATGGCGTGGGCTGCTCCCTGGCCTGGGCCGGTGCATTCCCTTCTCTGCCCTACACCGTGAACAAGGAGGGTCGAGGTCCCGCTTTCTACGGCACGCTGTTTGAAGACCAGGCGGAGAACGGCCTTGGCATGGCACTGGCCGTCAAGCAACGCCGCGGCGCTGTGAGACTCCAGGCAGAGAAGCTGCTGCCTATGGTGACAGGTACCGAGCTAGAGAGTGCGATCAACGCCTGGATCGCCTCTTTCGACGATCTGGACGCTAACGACGCGGATGCCCGCGCCCTAGTGTCGGCCCTGGAGGCGGCGGAGCTCACCGGAGAGGCCAGAGGCTTGGCGGACGACATCCTGTTGCACCGGGATCAGCTGAGCAAGAAGGTGGTATGGCTCTTTGGCGGCGATGGCTGGGCCTATGATATTGGCTACGGAGGCCTGGATCACGTCATCGCTTCCGGTGAGGACGTCAATATATTCGTGGTGGACACGGAGGTGTATTCCAACACCGGTGGGCAGTCCTCCAAGGCCACTCCCGTGGGCGCCTCCGCGAAGTTCGCTGACGGAGGCAAAAAGACCGCTAAGAAGGATTTGGGTCGATTGATGATGACCTATCCGAACGTGTACGTGGCCTCCGTTGCCATGGGAGCTAATCCTGCGCAGCTGATGAAGGCTGTCACTGAAGCCGTAGAGCACAAGGGCCCCTCTATCATCATCGCCTATGCCCCCTGCATCAACCACGGCATCAAGGCCGGCATGAGCAGCGTCCAGGCGGAGATGAAAAAGGCTGTTGACTGTGGCCTGTGGCCTCTCTACCGCTATAACCCCGACAAGGCGGAAAAGCCGTTCTCTCTGGACTACAAGGAGCCCTCCCTGCCGGTCAGTGAGTTCTTTGAAGGCGAGGTCCGGTATGCCGGACTGAAGGTCAAATATCCTGAAATGGCCGAAAAGCTGTTTGCGCAGGCACAGCGCGAGGCAAATGAGCGCTATAAAACCTATGTGCGGCTGGAAAAGAGCTGCAACGAGGGCTAATACCATTTATTCTTTCCATAGACTCTCTCCCTTTAACACCGGAGGCGGAGCGGCTCAGCCGCTCCGCCTCCGGTGTTACGGAAGGTGTAAGCCGGCGCGGGCTAGGAGGGCGAAGAAAAATACGGCGACTTGCACAGATGGCTCGACTATTACCGGCTCCTGTGATATACTATTCGCAGGATATTTTTATGAGGGGAGGGCCTTACTATGGGCGGACAGACAGCAGGGAACGAAAAACATATTTGCACAGGCCTGTTTGCCCATGTGGACGCGGGTAAAACCACACTGTCAGAGGCTATGCTGTACCAGAGCGGCGCCCTGCGCCGTCTGGGCCGGGTGGACCACCAGGACGCCTTTTTGGATACCGATCACATGGAGCGGGAGCGGGGTATCACGATCTTTTCCAAGCAGGCAGAGCTCTCGCTGCCGTGGGGGACGATGACGCTGCTGGATACCCCCGGCCATGTGGACTTCTCTACCGAGGCAGAGCGGACGCTACGGGTGCTGGATTGCGCAATTTTGGTGATCAGCGGTACCGACGGTGTCCAGGCGCACACCCGGACGCTGTGGCGGCTGCTGGAGCGCTACGGTGTGCCGGTTTTTATCTTTGTGAACAAGATGGACCTGGCAGGGGCGAAGCGCGGAGCCTTGCTGGCGGATCTGAAGCGATCCTTGGACGATGCCTGTGTGGACTTGACCACACCCCATTGGGCGGAGGAGGCCGCTGTGTGTGATGAGGCGGTGCTGGAACGGTACCTGGAGACCGGAGAGGTCTCCGACAGGGATGTTGCGGCATTGGTGGCGGAGCGGAAGCTCTTCCTCTGCTTTTTCGGTTCCGCTCTCAAGGTGGAGGGGGTGGACGCTTTTCTGGAGGGCCTGAGCCGCTTTGCGTCAGCGCCCCGGTATCCGGAGGAATTCGGAGCGCGGGTTTTCAAGATCGCCCGGGACCCCCAGGGGAATCGTCTCACCTACCTCAAGGTCACAGGCGGTACGCTTCGGGTGAAGGACTTATTGACCAACCAACGCCCGGACGATTCGGAGGAGTGTTCCTGGACGGAAAAAGCAGACCAGCTGCGGGTATACTCCGGCGCCAAGTTCCACACGGTGGAGGAGGCTCCGGCGGGCACTGTCTGTGCCGTAACCGGGTTGAGCCATACCCGCCCGGGAGACGGGCTGGGCTTTGAAGCCGATTGGGAGGGGCCAGTACTGGAGCCAGTTTTGACTTATCAGGTAGGGCTGACCGACGGTACGGACCCCTATACAGCCCTGGGCCGTCTGCGGCAGCTGGAGGAAGAAGATCCCCAGCTGCACCTTCTCTGGAACGAGGGGACTCGGGAAATCCATATGCAGCTGATGGGAGAGATACAGCTGGAGATTCTCCAACGCCTGATCCAAGAGCGGTTTGGCATGGAAGTGGCCTTTGGCAGCGGCACTATCTGCTACCGGGAGACGATCGCTGCCCCGGTGATCGGCATCGGCCACTTCGAGCCGCTGCGTCACTATGCGGAGGTTCATCTCCTACTGGAGCCCGGAGAGCGGGGGAGCGGGCTGCACTTTGCCTCCGCCTGCCCAACAGACGTACTGGATTTGAACTGGCAGCGGCTGGTGCTGACCCATCTGGCGGAGCGGGAGCACCCGGGGGTGCTGACCGGCTCCCCCATCACGGATATGAAGATTACGCTTCTGACCGGCCGTGCCCATGACAAGCACACGGAAGGCGGCGACTTCCGCCAGGCCACCTATCGGGCGGTGCGCCAGGGGCTCATGCAGGCGGAGAGCGTGTTGCTGGAGCCCTGGTATGAGTTCCGCCTGGAGCTGCCGGCGGAGCAGGTGGGGCGGGCCATGAGCGATTTGCAGCGGATGAACGGGGAGACGGCCCCGCCGGAACTGGACGGAGGAGGGACGGCGGTGCTGACCGGCGTGGCGCCGGTAGGAGCCATGCAGGGCTATGCTCGGGAGGTGGCGGCCTATACCCGGGGACAGGGACGACTTTTGTGCCAGCCGGGGGGGTATCGCCCCTGCGCCGGTGCGGAGGAGGTGATCGCTGCCGCCGGTTACGACCCGGAGCGGGATGTGGAGAACCCGGCGGACTCCGTATTCTGCGCCCACGGCGGTGGCTACTCCGTGCCCTGGGACCAGGTGCGCGCCGCCGCTCACCTGGAAAGCGGACTCGCCCTGGACACGCCGGAGGAGGAAGATCCGGAGGAACCGGCTCCCCGGGAGCGGCGCTCCTACGCGGGCACACTGGAGCAGGACGAGGAGTTGCGGGCCATCTTTGAGCGGACTTACGGCCCGGTGAAGCGACGGGCCTTTGTGCCGCCCCGGGAGCCGAAGCGCCCTGTGGCGGAGGGCGCGGCCCGGACCATCCGGGAGCAGGCGTCCGGCCCGGAGTACTTGCTGGTGGACGGGTACAACATCATCTTCGCTTGGGACGAGCTGAAGGCTATTGCTCGGGAGAATCTGGATGCCGCACGGAAGGCCCTGTGCGATCTGCTGTGCAACTACCAGGGCTTTCAAAAGTGTGAGGTTATCGCGGTCTTTGACGCCTACAAAGTCAAGGGCGGACAGGGCAGCGTGGAGAAGTACCACAACATCCACGTGGTCTATACGAAAGAGGCGGAGACCGCCGACGCTTATATCGAGCGGGCTACCTACGAAATCGGCAGGAAACACCGGGTGAAGGTGGCCACTTCCGACGGCCCAGAGCAGCTGATCATTTTGGGCCACGGCGCGCTGCGGCTCTCCGCATCGGCATTCCGCCAGGAGATGGAGCACGTCCAGGGCCAGATTGCCGGCGTGCTGGAGAGCAACAACCGCCGTCTCAAAAGCGGTGCGCTGCGGGCCGCTCTGGAAAAAGCCCGAAGAGAGGAGGAATCGAAGTGCTGACAGGTGGCATTGCCGCCGTGGTGGCAGCTCTTTGCGCCTTGACCCGCCGCCTTCTCTGGGACCACCCTGCCTCCGCCGGGGGCGTGATACAGTTTAAGCCCCTATGGAACCGGGGCGCGGCTTTTGGCCTTCCCGTGGGACGGCGGGCGGTAGCGGCCCTCTCGGGGCTGTGCCTGACCTGGGTGTGGCTGTGCCGTGGCCGAAACCCCGTGGGTGCGGGACTATTACTGGGCGGAGGCGCCAGCAACCTCTGGGAACGGCTTTGCCATGGGCGGGTCTTTGATTATGTCCACTTCCCTAAAGCGCCGGGTCCGCTGCGGCACTATGTCTTCAACCTGGCGGACTTTGCGATTCTGGCCGGCGTACTGGCGCTGCTGCGAAAGAAACACTGAGAAGAATACTCGGAGCGGCTTCTCAGGAAAGGGGACAGGAAATCAGTTTGTCCTGCTATTTTGCCGCCATCAAGGAAGGGACCGCCCGAGGGCGGTCCCTTTTTATTTTTGCCGGCCGAAAAAATTGCCGGCCTTGGTTCGTGTTCTCAGTGAAGGGAGTGAGAGCTGCGTGTATCCATCTGGTACCGATGATTCCATCAGCCGCCTGGTGGCGGAATACAGCCCCATGCTGTTGCGGCTGGCCTGCACCCGCCTGCACAGCCCCGCCGACGCAGAGGACGCCGTGCAGGAGGCATTCCTGCGTCTGCTGACCGCAAGCCCTCGGTTTCGGGACGCACAACACGAGAAGGCATGGCTGATCCGCACCACCCTTCACAGGGCCGCCGACATACAAAGGGCAGCGGCCCGCAAGAATGTCCCTCTGGAAGAGGCCACCGGAGTACAGACGGAAGAGAGCGGGCTGTTGGCCGCGGTCCGCAGTCTGCCGGAGAAGTACAGTGCCGTGCTGTACCTGCACTATTATGAGGGGTATTCCATCAAGGAGATCGCAAAACTGCTGGGCGTGCCTGCCCCCACGGTGGGCACCCGCCTGGCGCGCGGCCGGGAACGGCTGCGGCGGCTGATCAAGGAGGAGATTTCATGAACCGCGAAACCTATCGCAGGGCCTTTGACGACATCCCCTTCTCCGACGACTTCGAGACGCGGACCATCAAGCTGTTGCAGGACCGCGCCCGGAATCAGGAAAAGGAGAAGATGACCATGACGTTTTCTAAGCATCGCAAGCTGGCGGTAACTCTTGCCGCCGCCGTGGCCGCTCTGGCATTGTCTGTGTCCGCAGCTGTGCTGTGGCTCAGTCCCGCCCAGGTAGCGGAAGAGATCGACGACCCGCTGTTGGCTCAGGCCTTTGACGGGGATGAGGCGCTGGTCCTGAACGAGACCGCTCAGGCGGGAGAGTACACGGTTACTCTGGGGGGCCTGGTCTCCGGTACGGGTATCTCCAACTGGTGCGGCGACGTGGAGGAGAGCCGTACTTACGCCGTGGTATCCGTGGCTCGGACCGACGGTGCGCCCCTGACGGATGAGAACTACGACGTGTCGGCCAGTGGTACCTTCACCATTACGCCTCTGGCGGAGGGCTATCCGCCCCATGCTGTGAACGTGTTCACTCTGGATGGCAGCTGCGCCTCCTTCCTAGAGAGTGGAGTGGCCTATTACCTGCTGGACACGCAGGATATCCAGCTGTTTGCGGACCGCACCGTGTATCTGGCGGTGTATCAGGGCTTTGTGCCTTCCTATAAGGAGTTCTCCGTGGCGGAGGACGGCTCCATTACCATGCGGGAAGATGTGGTGGGCTGCATGTTTACCCTGCCTCTGGATGCGAGTCAGTCCGATCCTGAGGCCGCCCGGGCCTTGGTGGAGGCTGCCGGCCTGCCTACAGAACCCATGACCGACAAGGAACTAGCGGCTCTTGAGCAGGAGGCCCCGAAAGTGGCGGAAGTGGAGACTCCCGGCGGCATCGAGCTTGTAGAAGTGCCGGGCCATGGCACCGTTACCGCCATGCAGGCCCAGGCCGCCGCGGAATACGAGGCCTACATGGAACGGGAATCGAAGCGTCTGGCGGAGGCGGTGGAAAACGGGACCCTCTCTGAGGAGGCGTATAAGCAGGCAGTTCAGGAGATGGAGGAGTCCCTGGCGGGACTGTGGGACGGCACCCGCTCTCCCGACTGGCATGCCAATCCCGACGACACAGAGGTCCTCCGGACAAAACCCTCCGGCGCGGCGCTGTCCGCCGGAGACAACTGAATCCACGGTCTGAGGCGGAGGAAGCAATTCCTCCGCTTTTTTTCAGAAGGGATTGACAGAGGAATTTTTCTGTGCTATTGTACTAGATACGTAATACACCAATACAATCATATAAGGAGGCGCCGCATGATGCCGTTATTGGATGTGCAGCATTTACAGAAAACCTATACGACCCGTTTTGGTGCTCACCAGGTGCAGGCCCTGGCCGATGTGTCTTTTACCGTGGAGCCGGGGGAGTATGTGGCCATTATGGGAGAGTCCGGGTCCGGCAAGACCACATTACTGAATATTTTAGCAGCACTGGACCGCTCCACAGCGGGAGAGGTACTGCTCGGCGGCAGGTCCCTCTCTGCCATCCGGGAGAAACAGCTGGCGGCGTTCCGCCGATCTCATCTGGGATTCGTGTTTCAGGACTTCAATCTGCTGGATACCTTTTCCCTGCGGGATAATATCCTCCTGCCGCTGGTGCTGGCAGGGGAGCGGTCCGCTGCAATGGAGCGCAAGCTTATGCCTTTGGCACAGCGTCTAGGAATCTCGGAGCTGCTCTCCAAGTATCCCTATGAGGTATCCGGCGGACAGAAACAGCGCGCGGCGGTGGCCAGGGCACTGATTACGGCGCCGGAGCTGATTTTGGCAGATGAGCCTACTGGAGCCCTGGACTCCCGGGCCTCTGCGCGTCTGCTGGAGCTGTTTGAGGCTATTAACCGGGAGGGGCAGACCATTGTGATGGTTACGCACTCGGTAGAGGCTGCCAGCCACGCCGGCCGGGTATTATTTCTGCGGGATGGCAGAGTCTATCATCAGCTCTTTCGGGAGGGAGAGAGTCGGGAACACCAGGTCCGGCGCATCTCTGACGTTCTGACGGGACTTACTCAGGGAGGGGAGCAGGATGCGTGAGTATAGCTTCTTTCCTCGGCTGGCTCTGGTGAACCTGACGAGAAACCGGCGGTTTTACGGCCCCTATCTCGTCTCCTGCGGCGGCACCGTAGGGATGTATTACGTGCTGCGCTTTCTGGCGGGGACGGAGACGCTGGCTTCGGTGCGCGGCGCGGCATATCTTCAATCCATGATGAGCATTGGCTGCGCCGTGGTGGGGATCTTCGCGGCGGTTATTTTGCTCTATGCCAACAGTTTCGTCATGAAACGGCGGCATCGGGAGCTAGGGCTCTATCACGTGTTGGGGCTGGAAAAGAGACATCTGGCCTGGGTGATGCTCTGGGAGACGCTGTACTGTGCGCTGGCGGCCTTGGGATTGGGACTGGTAGCGGGAGGGGTGCTATCCTATCTGGTGCCGCCGCTGCTGCTGGGAATGATCCGGTTTCCTATGGAATTCACCGTGCATCTCAGCGGCCGGGCCATGTGGGAGACGGTGCAGCTGTTTATCATCCTCTTTGGTCTGACGCTGCTGGCTAATTTCGCGCGCCTGCACAGGTCCCGGCCGGTGGAACTGCTGCGCTCCGCTCAGACCGGGGAGCGCGAACCAAAAACAAAGCGCCTGCTGGCGCTCGTGGGGCTTGTGACTCTGGCCGGCGGTTACGGCCTGGCTGTCACGATTCAGGACCCGGTAGAGGCCATGGTATGGTTCTTCGGCGCAGTGCTTCTGGTCATGGTGGGGACATACTGCATCTTTACCGCCGGCTCCATCGCCCTGCTCAAGGCCTTGCGGGCCAACCACAATTTTTACTATCAGACGCGGCACTTCACCGCAGTATCTGGGATGCTGTACCGGATGAAGCAGAACGCGGCAGGACTTTCCAACATCTGTATTCTCTCCACCATGGTGCTGGTGACGGTGTCGACCACCGCCTGTTTGTATTTCGGGTTGGAGCAGATGGCGGCACAACGTGCGGCGGAGAACGCCCTCAGCACTGCCGAGGCTGCGGAGATGCTACAGGAGTACGCTGTGATGTACGGAGGGTTCTTGTTCCTGGGACTGTTTTTGGGGGCGGTGTTTTTGCTGGCCACGGTGCTGATCATCTATTATAAACAGCTCTCAGAAGGCTATGAGGACCGGGACCGCTATCGGATCATGCAGCAGGTAGGTATGACACCGGAGGAGGTCCGAGGCTCCATCCGCAGTCAGATTCTGCTGGTATTTTTCCTGCCGCTGGGCATGGCAGGGCTGCATCTGTTGGCGGCATCCCCCATGCTCTGCCGGATGCTGGAGCTCTTCGGACTACAGAACGCACCTCTTTTTGCCGCCTGCGCTGGCGGAACGCTGGCGGTGTTCTGCATCGTCTATGCGCTGGTTTTTATTCTGACGGCTCGCACTTATAACCGGGTGGTGAGAGAGACAGAATAGAACTTGGGTGTTGCTTTCCGCCTGACACACAGATTTCATCAGAATTTCACGGAGTTTCGATAGAGAAACAACAGAAAAAACGATATATTTTCCTTAACAGTATCTTGACAAACTGTATCAACTGTACTATTATAGATAATACAGATAAGGCGAGGAAGCAGATTGTTGAAGAAATGGTCTTCGCTGCATCGTATGATAAGCAGATAAGGAGGAACACTCCATGAAAATTTTAATCACAACTGATTGGTATTCTCCGGCGGTGAACGGCGTTGTCACCTCCGTGAAGAATCTCCGGCGGGGGCTGGAGGCACGGGGACATGAAGTCCGGATTTTGACGCTGTCCCAGACGACTCACTCCTGGACAGAGGATGGTGTGACCTATCTTGGTTCTGTTCCGGCAGGATTGGTCTATCCAGGCGCCCGCCTGCGCACGCCTATGGTGCGGCGCTGGACTCAGGAACTGGTGGCCTGGGGGCCGGATGTGGTGCATTCTCAGTGCGAGTTCTCCACCTTTTTCCTGGCCCGCCGGATTGCTGAATATTTGGACGTTCCACTGGTGCATACTTATCACACGGTTTACGAGGACTACACCCACTACTTCTCACCCAGCGTCCGTTTTGGGAAGAAGGCGGTGGCCATGTTTTCCCGCTGGGTGGCGGCACAGACAGATTGCCTCATTGCTCCGACTGTCAAGGTACGCCAGCTGTTGCAGGGCTATGGGATCAGCCGGCCGGTGTTTGTAGTTCCTTCGGGGATTGATTTGGACCGCTTCAGCGGAGAAACGGACCCCATCCGACAGGCAGTACTGCGCCAGAGCCTGGATATTCCACAGGAGCATCTGATCCTGGTGAGTGTGGGACGGCTGGCGGAAGAAAAAAATTTGGAAGAGCTGTTGCATCTCCGCGCTGCCATGGGGGAGGCGCCTGTCACCCTGCTGCTGGTAGGCGGCGGACCGGACAAGCTTCGGCTGGAAGGTATCGCGGCCGGCTTGGGATTAACAGCGCCGGCGGTGGTGTTTGCCGGCATGGTGCCCCCTGCCCAGGTGCCGGACTGGTACCAGTTGGGGGATCTGTTCGTCAGTGCCTCTACCAGCGAGACCCAGGGCCTCACCTATATTGAGGCGCTGGCTGCCGGCGTGCCGGCGCTGTGCCGCGCGGACCCCTGTCTTGCCGGAGTGATCCGGGAAGGAGAGAACGGATGGCAGTATCGTGATAGAGAGGAATTTCAGCAGAAGCTGACGGAGATCCGGCGTCAGCCGGAGCAGTTGGCGGAAATGTCTGCTGCGGCCCGGCGCTCTATGCAGACATTTTCTATACACGCGTTTGCGGAACACATGGAGAGCATCTACCTCAGTCAGATGGCCCACCACGGAGGAGGCAGGCAGGAGGTGTCCGCATGACAAAAGAGAGAATGACTCTCCAGGTACTTTCTCTGGCAGGTCTTGTGGCCTGCGTCATCCTAGCTCTGTGGGGATGGAGGACGGGGGTACTGACCTCTCAGGAGCAGATGCAAGCGCTGGTTCACAGCTGTGGCGCAGTGGGCGTCGTCCTGTTCATTCTGTTCCAGGCGGTGCAGGTGGTGGTGCCGGTGCTGCCGGGCGGCATCGGGTGCCTGGCAGGGGTGCTGATTTTTGGACCAGTGTGGGGCTTTGTCTATAACTATGTCGGGATCTGCATCGGTTCTCTGGCGGCCTTTGCGGTGGCGCGTAACTGCGGCAAACCCCTTTTGACCATGCTGTTTTCCGAAAAAACCATTGCCAAGTACAGCCGATGGGCGGAGGAACGCAATCGGTTTGCACGGCTGTTTGCACTGGCTATTTTTCTTCCTGTAGCACCGGATGACTTCCTATGCTATTTGGCAGGGACGACGGAGATGAGCTGGCGGCAGTACACAGCCATTATCCTGCTGGGCAAGCCCTTTGCCATTGCTCTATACAGCCTGGGGCTGACCGTGGTATGGCAGCATCTGGTGACGCTGCTGCAATAAAGGAGAAAAAACGATGCGGATTTACATTTATACAGGCGGAGAAAAGGTCGTTGGGAAAAGCGGCGTGGGACAGGCAATCCGCCACCAAAAGTCCTGCTTGGACAGATGCGGAGTTTCGGTGACGGAGCGCTGGACCGCGGATACCGCCGCCGTCCACATCAATACGGTTCTGCCAGACTCCGTCCTGACCGCGCTGGGCGCTCGCCTGCGGGGAAAAAAGGTGGTCTGGTACGGACATTCCACCATGGAGGATTTCCGAAAGTCCTTCCGGGGTTCTGATCTGCTGGCACCGCTGTTCCGCCGCTGGATCACCTTTTGCTATGGCCTGGGGGATGTGGTGATTACCCCTACGGAGTATTCCAGCCATCTGCTGGCGGGCTATGGAATCCGCAAACCGGTATACAGTCTCTCCAATGGCGTGGACACGGCATATTTCCACCCGGACCCGGCGCTGCGGGCTTCATTCCGCAAGCGGTATGGTTTGGGAGAGGAAAAGGTGGTGATCTCCGTGGGACATACCATCGCCCGCAAGGGGCTGCTGGACTTTTTGGAGCTGGCACGCCGGATGCCGGAGGTTCGGTTTCTCTGGTTTGGGTGGACAGACCCACGGCTGCTGCCGAGAGAGATCAACGACGCCTTGGATGCCGCTCCCGACAACGTGATGTTTCCTGGCTATGTGGACCGGGAACAGCTGCGGGAGGCCTACTGCGGCGCAGATGTGTTTGCCTTTCTCAGCCATGAGGAGACCGAGGGAATCGTGGTCTTAGAAGCCTTGGCCTGCGGGATTCCCACTGTGCTGCGGGATATCCCGGTCTACGAGGGGTGGCTGGAAGACGGAAAAAATGTATACAAAAAGTTGAATATAGACAGATTTCAACAGACAGTAGATGGAATTTTGAAAAAGACGCTTCCGGACCTGACAGCGGCGGGGCGCTGCGTAGCAGAGACCCGCAGTCTGGAGGCAGTGGGGGAGCGGCTCCGGGACATCTACCGCAGAGAGCAGATTCTGCCTCCTCCCAGACAGACAGCACCTGCATTTTCACCCCATAGGGCTGCGCTTAGACGCAGCAACTGGTTCTCCAGGCTGTAAAAGTATCCGGCACCTGGCGGAGAGTTCGCCATGCCCGTACCGGTCTTTGAACGTGGTAACTGTGTACGCTGACCAACACAGTATCATGAAATATAAAGAACGATTATGAGGTGTTTTTACGGGAGAGTAATGATGGCAAAACATGAGTTTGGTATCATGGAAAGAGCGCCAAGCCCCGGGGAACGGTATGACACCTATGAGCCGGAACGTTATGGGTGTATTTCCGTTCCAGATGAGGACCTGGAAGGGCTTTTCGCAGATTTGAGGATCAATGTCTACTGGCATACTCTGGACCGGCCGGAAAAGGGGCTGGCGTATTGTGGTATTACGCTGATCCCGCCGGATGCCGTTCCCTCGATTCTGGCGGACATAGACGGGGTGGAGAAGCTGACCCCTCTGAAGTCGCTATTGTTGCAGGCAAGGGATGAGAATAGGTTTGTGATTCACTACGGACTGTGAATTCTCAGAAAAGTACAGACCTGGAATTGACTCAAGGGCCTCCCGTCTGATAAAACCATCAGACGGGAGGCCCTTTCCATATCCCGGCGCTTATATCAGTGCCACGATCAGCCATATCAGCCCGATTGCGGCCGCACCCATCAGGGTGTAGACCGCCGGAGAGAGATTCCGCCAGACGCGGCTGAAGCGTCCGTGGTCTCCGCTGGCATAGTTTCGGGCCACCCGGCGGGCCTCTTCCACCAGCTCCCGAGAGGTAATGCCCTCTCCAGCTGCATCGTTGCGGACAATAAAGATCGCTTGCTCAAAGAAACGCTGGTCCGGGGAGTCGATGACCACAACCCGTCTGGAAATACCTTTCACCATTGTCAAATGCCTCCTGCTGCGTTGATACATCCATTTTGCCGCAGGACCCAGTCCTCTATACCCGTCTCACGCCATTTTTTTCTTCCGGCAGTGAACGGTAGAAGACCTGCACGCCGCAGTCGTCTAAAAGGTGTTCTCTTCGGATGCTTTCCGACAAAATGAGCCCTGCCAGCACCTGGGGGTCCTCGCCCTCCCAGCCGGCCAGCAGGTCCAAAAGCCACTCGTCTCGGCTGGGGTCCGCCACACCATCGCTGATCATCACCGCGAAGCTGCCGGGCTCCAGGCGGACAGTCGTCACATCCGGGGATGCCGGGGTTCCCCGCAGCCCGGCTGGAAGGCTTCCACCGGTCACACGCCGGACGGTGCCGCCCTTTTTGAGGTAGCTGGGTGCGGCGCCGAACTTATAAAAGGCCGCTTCACCCGTGGAGGGCTGGAAGGCGCAGAGGTCGATGGTGGTAAAGCTACCCGTCTCCGCTCCACGGAGGGCCATGGCGGCATTCAAGGTTTTTAGAGCCGCCTCCGGCTCAATGCCGGCTTCCAGAAACTGCCGCAGGAGACGGCAGGTCAGAGCGGACTCCTTGCGGGCAGGCTCGCCGCTGCCCATGCCGTCCGCCAGCAGCAGACACCAGAGGCCATCCTCCCGCTGGAAGGACACCAGCGTGTCGCCGCAGACGGTTTCTCCCTCCTTAGGACGGAGGGCGGCGCCTACCTGACAGGGGGGAGCAGACTCCCGCTCCCGGGTAAGAATCCCTGCCGCGCCGGAGGCCGGGACGGATTCCCCCAAGCCGGCAGCGGTGGCAGTCAGCAGCTCGCTGAGCTGGGCGTACTGCCCCCGGGCGCTGCGGCGGGTCTCCTCCAGTTGGCGCCGGTACTGCCGTCGCAGCAGATAGGCGGAGAGTTCCCCATTTACCGCAGTGATAAAATCCGGCAGGTGGATGCAGCGGTCCGAGAAATACTGTGGAAAATCCTTGGCCATGGCACGCCCCCGCTCCAGAAGATAGGGCGTTGCGTCATTTAGGGCATTGAAGGTGCCGGTATATTCCTTCTGCCAGCACAGCGTACAAAGCGCACAGCCGCGGCATACCCGTTCCGCTGCCCGGTCAAAGACAATGGCGGGATTCTCCTCTGTAGAGGGCGGCGTGCTGCGGCCCATGCTGTCATAGAGGTCTCGCAGCGCACCGGCAGCTTTATTCAGGCGTTCCTTCAGCTGATTTCCTGTCTGGGAAGCAGGCTCCGCCCGCTTCACCCGCTTGCCGCCAAAGAGACGCCCAGGTAGCAAAAGGAAGACAGCCATGCCCAAGAGAGCCTCCACCAGCAGCGGCTGGGAAAAGGGTTCCTCAGCGGGCAGCAGGGCAGCCAGAACGGCGAGGAGAAAAGCCACCGCCGCCGTGGAACGGCGATGCCCCTGTCGGCTGCCTGCCAGCAGTCCCGCAAAACCGAAGCCCGCAGTAAAAAGTCCGTTGCCGCTGCCAGTGCACAGGTCTACCGTCAACCCAAGGCCAAGGCCTATGGCGGCGCCTGCGGCCAGCCCCTGGTCATAGGCGGCATAGGCCAGCAGTGTGCACAGCGCCGCGCGGCCCAGGGAGATGCCAAGCAGCGTCAGGTCCATGAAGGCCAGCAGCAGCGCAGCCGTGAGAAACAGTACCCCGTCCCTGAGAGGGCGCTCTCCATCCGGCTGCAGCAGCGGGCGGAAAAACCAGGCAGAGGCACCAGTCAGGCCCACCGCAGCAAGGCATGGCGTCAGATGCTCCAGGGGGGAGAGGGACTGGGCGACGTAAATGCCCTGCACAGCCAGAGTCAGGCCAGCGGCGGTCAGGACCTGCGCCTTGGGACTTCCCAGAAAGGAGCTGCCCCGGAAGGAGGTGGCGGCCGTGAGAATTAAAATGGCGATCGCCAGATGGGGCAGCGCCTCCGCAAAGTCTAAGAATAACAAGCTGCCTGCAGCCGTGCCTGCCAGGGCGGCCGCACCCGGAATTCCCGGACCTGCCGCCGCCACAAGACCTAGGGCGAAAGGAGCATACCCTCCGGTAGTCTGGCTGGCAGTCAACGCCGCTGCCAGGAAAAAACGGATTCCGCCCTCCAGCAGCCATGTTGTCTGCCGCCGCTCTCCTATGATTGGACCGTGTTCCACAGCCTGTCCCTCCTAAACGTGTGTTTTCCTTATTTTACCGCCCGATCTGAGAAAATCCCGTCGCAATCCGGCGCGGCGGACTGGAAAGGCGGAAAAAGCACACGATTTTTGATTGCAATCCCCGGGAAAATCCGTTACACTATTCCCGTTGACATGGAAGGAGGCACACCCATGCGTATCGGCAACGTGGAGATTCCCTCTCGGCTGGCGCTGGCGCCCATGGCGGGAGTCACAGACGCAGCGTTTCGCCAAATCTGTGCTGAAATGGGCGCGGGTCTGACCTGTACCGAGCTGATCTCCTCTAAAGCCCTGTGCTATCACGATAAAAAAACATTTACCCTGCTGCGGCAGTTTCCAGGAGAGCATCCCGGCGCGGTGCAGATTTTTGGCAGCGATCCAGTCTGTATGGCGGAGGCCGCCCAGATCGCTTTGGAGGCCACCGGTGCGGACCTCATTGATATCAATATGGGCTGTCCCATGCCGAAGATTGTGAACAATGGCGACGGCGCCGCCTTGATGAAAGACCCGGACAAGGCGGGAAGGATTGTGGAGGCCATGGTAAAGGCCGTCCCCGTGCCGGTGACTGCGAAATTCAGACGAGGCTGGGACGCGGGGAGCTGTAACTGCGTGGAGTTTGCCAAAACGCTGGAGGCGGCCGGAGTCTCCGCTGTGGCGGTCCACGGGCGTACTCGGGCTCAGGTTTATGGGGGACATGCAGACTGGCACTGCATTCGGCAGGTGAAAGAAGCAGTGTCCGTCCCTGTGATTGCCAACGGCGACATCTGGAAGCCGGAGGATGCGGCCCGCATCCTGCAGCATACCAAGGCAGATATGGCGATGATTGCCCGGGGCTGCTTTGGAAACCCCTGGCTGTTTGCCCAGGCCAAAGCGGTGCTGGAAGGCCGTCCCATCCCACCGCTGCCGCCTCTTAGCGAGCGGTGCGACACTGCTGTGCGCCAGATTGAGCTGGCGGCGGAGCTTCGGGGAGAGCGGATAGCGGTGCTAGAAGCGCGAAGACATTACTGCTGGTATCTCAAAGGAGTGCCTCATGCCGGCTATTATAAAGAGCAGATCGTCCGCATGAACACACTGGAGGATGTCTACCAAGTAACGAAAGGAATCAAGCGTGACTTGAGATGAACGAGGAACAACGATGGATTGCCGCCGCCAGGAATGGCGATCAGGAGTCCTTTGAAAAGCTTGTCCGCCTGTATGAAAAGCGGGTGTTCTCTCTGACAAGCCGCATGTGCCGCAACAGTGCGGACGCGGAGGAGGCGGCACAGGAGGCGTTTTTGGCCGCATGGCAGGCCCTGCCCGCGTTTCGGGGAGACGCCAGCTTTGCGACGTGGCTGTACCGCTTGGTTTCCAACGCATGTGTGGATATTCTGCGGCGGGAGGGACGGCATCAGGTGATGGCCGGCCCCTCTCTGGACGACGAGGAGAGCAGTCCGGAGCCGCCGGACAAAAGTCCTTCCCCCCATGCCTTGGCGGAGCGGGCAGAGCTGCGGCGGCAGATTGAGGCTGGGTTGGCGGCGCTGCCTCCCGAATACCGGCAGGTGCTGATCCTGCGGGAAATCCATCAGTGTACGTATGACGAAATCGCCCAAATTTGCTCCATAGACCTGGGAACTGTCAAGTCCCGCATCAACCGGGGCCGAAAGCGGCTGAGAAAAATCCTGCTGGAGAGCGGGAACTTTTCCGCAGCGGGAGCGTCTAAAAAGACAGAAAAGGAGGGCTGCAGATGAAAAGCTGTGAGGAATATGCGGCTCTGCTGGATCTGTATGTGGATGGAGAGCTCTCACCCCAGGAGATGCTTCAAGTCCGGACGCATCTTGAGAACTGTCCGGGATGTCAGGCTTATGTGGAGGATGCGCTGGCGATTCGCGCGGCCTTTCCGGAGGCCGAGGATGTTGAGGTGCCCAGTGGCTTTGCGGAATCAGTTTGCGCAGTGATCCAGGCTGGCACGGCCCCACGGAGAAGGAGGCGCGCCCTCTGGGTCAAGACAGCCCTGCCTATGGCTGCCTGCTGCGCGATTGTAGTTCTGCTGGCGAACCTGCCGGGGCTCGGTCAGGACCGCGAGATTACCGCAGATACGGCTGCCGTTGCGGCACAAGATCCTGCAGGAGGAGTTCCAGACGTGCAGGAAGAGGCGCGGATGGAAACGCCTGAAGAGGACAGCGCGGAAGAGAACGCACAGGAGAATCTGGCAAAGACAAATGAAGCCAACAGATCAACTGCGGTGGTTCCCTTTGCGATGCAGAAAGCAACAGCCGGGGAGGAGCCTGCAAAAAGCGACCATCAGAGCATGGAGGATCATTCAGGAGACAGCTCCGCAGAGGAGTCTGCAGGCCGGGAGATCATGAGTGAGGAGACACTAGATCCCAGTGCTCCGCCAGCTCCAGAGTCCCAGCTATCCGGCGAGATATCCGATGCCCCACAGGCCATAAGCGGTGATGAAGCGGAGGCTTGGGTGGAATACGGCAATGTGGTGTTTGCCGCCGTGGTCTATCTGCCGGAGGAGATCGTTGGAGACGCGCTGGAAGGCTTTGAAGGAAAACCTTACTCCAATGCCAACCTCCCGGAGGAGGGCGTAATCGGCATCGGCTATGCGATGGGGCAAGAGGATTTTGAGCATGTTCTCTACGACGTGCTTGACTATCCTTTGGGACCGGTGCTGAATCAGGACCGCACTACAGAGCTCAGCTGTATCGTGGTGACGGAGGACGGCACCTCTGTACCAGCAGAATAGCTAAAAAAGCGGAAGCCATTGGCTTCCGCTTTTTCTTGCTTTTCCTGCCGGTATCTGCTATCATAATACTGACAGGTGCCATCTCCCTGTCCAAGCGCTCCTGGCGGGGCGTTCGTTCGATGAACCGGATGGGTCCATCGTTCTCTAAACAAAAAAATGGAGGCTGTGCGGGCCTTACCCTGCACATTTTTTGACGCCTCCGACAACTTGAAGGAGGTCCTTTTTTATGTCTCATTCCCGATTTTCCACCCACCAGCTGGCATTGGCTGGCATCATTGCCGGTATTTACGCCGGCTTGACTTTGCTACTGCCAATCCCGCAGTATCTGGGGGTACAGTTCCGGATTGCAGAGGCCATGACGGTGCTGCCCTTTCTTTGCCCGGCAGCCATTCCCGGACTGACAATCGGGTGCTTTCTGGCGAATCTCTTAGGCTCTCCCATGGTGATGGACTGGGTGTTCGGCACGGTGGCCACGCTGCTGGCGGCCCTGTGGACATCCCGGCTGAAAAACCGCTATCTGGCGCCTTTGCCGCCGGTCATCTGCAACGCGGTGATCGTAGGAGCAGAAATCGCCTGGTTTTTTCCGGAGGGCATGAGCTTTTGGGCCGCCTACGGTCTGAATGCATTTACGGTAGGAATCGGAGAGCTGGCTGTGTGCTGTTTGCTGGGACTTCCTCTGCTGAAGTGGGCAGAGCGGACACCTGCGCTGCTGAAAAGAGTATGATGAAGAAAGTCGTCAGACTCTTGCTGGTCTGACGGCTTTCGGGCTTTCCAGGAACCCGCTATGTCCCACAAAAGAGAGGGAAAATCGTCACAGAACATTGCGTCCGCAGACGCGATTTGGCGGGGAACCAGCACTTCGGCGGCACTTAGCGCAAGACAGGAGGCGGGGTAAATTGCCGCGAAGCGGGAGAGTGTGGACCGGTGTCCGCTTTTCACGATCAGCTTTTCGGAGCCTGGCCAAGTTCGGAAGAGTGCCTGGACGTGATAGCACCAGGATAGAACTGTTTTGTGCAAGCAAATCATTACCGGGCGGACACACAGTGTCCGCCCGGTAATGATTTACCACGCTTAGTTTGGAGGACCCTCCAAATTCCCTGAAAGAAAGGCCTGTCGGGTAGTCTCTGCGTCAGCGGCAATTTGAGATTTTAGAGCCTCCAGGGAGTCGAAACGGATTTCATCCCGGATATGCCGGAAGAATTCCAGGCGGAGGGTCTCTCCGTATAAGTCACCATCAAAGTCCAGGAGGCAGGCCTCCACGGTCACGTCGGTGCCGTTGTCTACAGTGGGGCGGGTCCCCACATTGGTAACAGCAAGGTAGGCGGAGCCGTCCGGCAAGGTGACTCGGGTCACATAGACGCCGTGGCTGGGTACCAGCACATGGGATGGAATCACGAGGTTGGCGGTTGGGAAAAGGCGGGACGAGCCAATGCCCCGGCCATGGCGGACAGTGCTGGTAAGGGTGTGGGGGTGCCCCAGATAACGGTGCGCCCGCTCCACCTGACCCAACTCCACAAGCCGCCGGATATAGGAGGAGCTGACAGTGATGCCGCCCAGTTCCACCTTGGGAATGATATCGCAGCCCAGGCCCAGCTCCGCACAGGTCTGCATCAACAGCTCCGGTGAGCCCTGGTTTTTATGCCCGAAGTGGTGGTCATGTCCTGCCACTAGATGGATGGCATGGTGCCGCTTCACCAGAATTTCAGTGATGTAATCCCGCCAGGAGGTGGTCATCATCTCCTGGTCAAAGGGGACCATGATGACCTCCTGAATGCCATAGAGCCGCCGCATCAGATCCGCCCGGTCCTGGGGGGAATTGATGAGGGGACAGGGAATCCCTGTGACCACCTCCTTGGGAGGACGGTCAAAGGTGAATACCGCTGAGGCCACACCACGGCGGGCGGCCTCCTCCACGGTGCGCCGCAGCAGGGCGGCGTGGCCCAGATGGACTCCGTCGAAGAAGCCCAGGGCAATGACTTTTTCCTTTGCGGACATAGTATTACGCTCCAAAAAAGTTCTTGATGGAAGTGAGTGTCCCCTTCTCCGCCCGGGACAGGCAGAGAAAGTCCCGGCTGTGCCCGTAGATCCGGTATGTGCCGTCCGGTGTGCCGGGAAGGGAGATGGGGTTGCCGCAGCGGACCCGTTTCTCCGTCTGTTCCGAAGAAAGCAGCAGAATGGGATAGGCGGTAAACAAACTGTCTGTGGGAAGCAGCAGGGAGTCCCCTTGAGACTGGACGGCCTCCAGAGAGACGGCCTGCTCCAGAGAAAAACCAGCCGCCATCGTGCGGCACAGGGAGAACATGGCTCCGCCGCAGCCCAGGGCCTGTCCCAGGTCATGACATAAGGTGCGGATGTAAGTGCCCTTGGAACAGACACAGCGGAGAAGAAAATCTCTTGCATGGATCTGCTCTAAAAGCTCCAACTCATAAATGGTGACTGGCCGCGGCTTCCGCTCCACCTCCTGTCCCTTCCGGGCCAGTTCATAGAGCTTTTTTCCGCCGATTTTAACGGCGGAATACATGGGAGGCACCTGTAAAATATTTCCCCGGAAGCGGGAGAGGGCCGCCTCCACATCGACCCGGGACACGGCGACGGGGCGCTCTTCCAGCACTTCGCCAGAGGTGTCCTGGGTGTTGGTTACAACACCCAGCCGCATCCCGGCCACATATTCCTTCCGACTGGTTTCCGCGAACTCCACAGCTCGGGTGGCCTGCCCTACAAAGACGGGCAGCACGCCGGTGGCCATGGGGTCCAAGGTCCCGCCGTGTCCCACCCGCTTTTCCCGGAGGATGCCCCGAATCTTGGCGCACACATCCATGCTGGTCCACCCGGCAGGCTTGTTGATGATCAAAATTCCATCAGGCATTCCAGTCCCCCTGTTCTCCGCGGCAAAGCCCAGCACCGCGGGTTTGCCGCGGAAAAGGAGGAACCGGTCGCAAGGAAAAACAGGGCCGCGCAGCGGCACTGTGTTCCACAAGACCGGATTCCGACGCGGTCCACCCGGCAGGCTTGTTGATGATCAAAATTCCATCAGGCATCGCGGCCCTCAGCTTTCATAGTCCGGCGCATGATGGGAGATGGCTGCAAGAATCCGCCGCTTGGCCTCGTCCCAAGAGGATTCCACGGTGCATCCGGCCGCCGCCGCATGGCCGCCGCCGCCTAGCTCCTGGCAGACCTCGGTTGCGTTGATCCGCGGGCCAGTGCGCAGTGAGAGTTTCCACACGTCCGGCCGCAGCTCCCGCATGGTCACGGCGCAGTCCACCCCCTGGATCTGGGGACCTAGGGCGCTGAGGTCCTCGGCATCGCTCTCCGTGGCGGAAAAGCGTTCCATGAGGGACATGGGGACCGACAAAACCGCCACCCGCTCCCGGTCGTAGAACTCGCAGCCGTTCATCATGGCACCCTCCAGCTGCATGCGCTTTCGGCTCTTCGTGCGGAAAAAGGTCTTGTTGACAGCACGGTAGTCAATACCAGTGCGCATCAATGCCGCCGCCACTGCGTGGGTATGAGGGGTGGTGTTGGCATAGGCAAAACAGCCGGTGTCAGTGGATACCGCCACATAGAGCGGAAGGGCAATGGCTGGCGTAATGGGCCCCAGCTCGGCCAGGATGTCATAAAGCAGTTCGCCGCAGGCGGCGGCCTCCGGACGGACGATGTTGGCTTTGCCAAAGTGCTCAAAGGAGGGGTGGTGGTCCACGGCCAAGTCTACCCGGCCCAGATAGGACTTGGCATTCTCCGGGAAGAGTCCTACAGAGGCAATGTCCGTGGAAACTACATACTCCGGCGCAAAATCGGCAGGGGCGGCGTAGGGGAGAAAGTAGGGCGCGGAGTTCTCTGTCAACTCTGGGTTTGGCAGCAGATACGCGGCCTTGCCCAAAGCCCGCAATCCCGCGCACAGAGCAGCGGCGCAGCCCACGGTATCTCCATCCGGACGGACATGAGTGAGAATCAGCACATGATCCATGCTTCGCAGCAGCTCCGCAGCTTTGGAAACAGTGAGTGTCATTCCTCTTCCTCCGTGCTGATGGGTGTTTCCCGCTCCACCTGGCGCAGCAGCTCTAGAATATGAGCGCCATGCTGGATGGAGTCGTCGCCGATAAACTGCAGCTCCGGCGTGTAGCGTAGCTGGAGCGTCCGGCCCAGCTCCCGCCGCAAAAATCCGGCGGCGGATTTGAGGCCTTTTAATACATCATTTTCCTGATTTTTGTCCAGGACGCTGACATAGACCCGGGCGTAGCGCAAATCGCTGGTGGTGTCCACCCGGGTGATGGAGACCATGCCCACCTGGGAGACTCGAGGGTCCTTCAGGTGGCGGAGCTGGCCGCTGAGCTCCCGTTGGATTTCCTCGTTGATGCGGCCGATTCGGTTGCTTGACATAGTCGCTCCTTTCCGGGGCGGTGGGCCCCAGTCAGATGGTAATGGTGAGACAGGTTTGATACGTCTCAAAAAGCTGTTTCTAAGTTTCCTGGTCGAAATCCTTCAGGGCACCGGAAAAGCGGCGGACTTGAATGGAGCCGGCTCACAGGTTTCAAAGTTCCATTTTCATCGGGGACACAGGCTCCTGCCAGATACGCCCGCAAATCAGCCAGATTACCTTGGCGGGTTCTCAATTGATTTCATACGGAACAGGTTTGATGGATAGGGAAAGATCCTGGACAGCCTCTCAATAGTAACTGTTTTCCTCCAAGCTACGGACCCCAATTTGAACGGTATACCTTGCAGATGCTGGAGAGAAGGGGGGCGCATCCCGGCGCCATACAGCGGCAGGGAATGGTCGGCAGCCAGCAGGACAACATGGCTCGTGGGAACCTCCCGTTCCAGAGTGCGGAAAAATCGCTAGGGGCGGCGACGCAGTCGCCGCCCCTATTGTGCGCATAAATTTCAAATTTAAGAGGGAGTCGCATCGCCTGGGAATCTCCTCCATAGTATTGCCCACGATGATGCCGCCTGTTCCCGCGAACACTTTGTTTTTATGAGAGCCCTTGGAATGAGGCCGGCATGAGGTGAAATGAATTCGCTTCACGTCGGGATTTTGCAATGCCAACACGCGCACCTGCTAACGCAGGAGGCGGCGCTGCGAACCTGGAAGACGACGGCAACTGTTTGCGGGGGAAAGGACACGGACTATCTGGGAATTTCCTCCATGGTATAGCCTTCGATAATGTCGCCTTCCTTGATGTCGTTGAACTTCTCCACGGTCATGCCGCACTCGTAGTTCTCCGCGACCTCTTTGGCGTCGTCCTTGAACCGTTTGAGGGAGGCCAGATGCCCCTCATGAATCACGATACCATCCCGGACCACCCGGACAGAGCAGTTACGGACGATCTTGCCATCCTGAACATAGCAGCCTGCCACAGTGCCCACGCCGGAGACCTTGTAGGTCTGACGAACCTCCGCATGGCCCAGCACCACCTCTCGGTACTTGGGAGCCAGCATGCCCTTCATGGCGGACTCAATCTCGTCAATACAGTCATAGATCACCCGGTACATCCGCATATCCACGTTCTGCCGTGCGGCGCCGTCCCGGGCGGCGGCATCGGGCCGGACGTTAAAGCCCACGATGATGGCGCCCGAGGAGGAGGCCAGCATGACGTCGGATTCGTTGATGGCACCCACGCCGCCGTGAATGACACGGACGTTCACCTCATCGTTGGAGAGCTTTTCCAGGGAGGCTTTCACAGCCTCCACGCTGCCCTGCACGTCGGCCTTGACGATCAGGGCCAGCTCTTTGCGCTCGCCGGAGCGGATTTGATCGAACAGATTCTCCAGAGAGACCTTCTGCACCGGCGCGGCGGCCTTGGCGCGCTCCTCAGCCTTGCGCTGTTCCACCAGCTCCCGGGCCATACGCTCGTCGGCCACAGCGAAGAAAGGACTGCCTGCAGTGGGAGCCTCTGAGAGGCCTGCGATTTCCACGGGGACGGAGGGACCGGCCTCAGTAAGCCGGTTGCCCTTATAGTCTAGCATGGTGCGCACGCGGCCTACGGCGGTGCCGGCAATGATGATATCGCCCTGCTTCAGCGTGCCGTTTTGCACCAGGAGTGTTGCCACCGGACCACGGCCCTTGTCAAGACGCGCCTCAATCACGGTGCCCTGACCGGCGCGGTTGGGATTGGCCCTGAGCTCTTCCATTTCAGCGGTGAGTGTCACCATCTCCAGAAGGTTGTCGATGCCCAGGTTTTTCTTGGCGGAGACCTTGCAGCAGATCGTCTCACCGCCCCAGTCCTCAGGGACCAGGCCGTGTTCCGTCAGCTGCTGCATGACCCGGTCCGGATTGGCCTCGGGCTTATCAATTTTATTGATGGCGACAATGATGGGGATGCCTGCGGCCTTGGCGTGGTTAATGGACTCCACAGTCTGAGGCATGATGCCGTCGTCCGCCGCCACCATCAAAATGGCGATGTCGGTAATCATGGCGCCTCGGGCCCGCATAGAAGTGAATGCCTCGTGGCCGGGCGTATCGAGGAAGGTGATGGGTTTGCCGTTCACCTGGACCTGATAGGCGCCGATGTGCTGAGTGATGCCGCCGGCCTCGCCGGAGGCAACGCTGGTGTTGCGGATGGTGTCCAGCAGAGAGGTCTTGCCGTGGTCCACATGGCCCATAACTACCACCACGGGAGCGCGGGGGACCAGGTCTTCCGGCCGATCCTCATGGGCGTCAATGAGCTTTTCCTCAATGGTGACGACCACTTCCTTCTCCACCTTGCAGCCCATTTCCTCGGCAATGATGGCGGCAGTGTCAAAGTCGATGATCTGGCTGAGAGAGGCCATGATGCCGTTCTTCATCAGGCACTTGACCACCTCGGCGCCGGTCTTCTTCATGCGGCTGGCCAGTTCGCCCACGCTGATCTCGTCGGGAATCATGACCTTCACGGGAGCCTTCTTGGCAATCTCCAGCTGCAGGCGGCGCATCTTCTCCTGCTCGTCCTGGCGGCGCTTGTTGGACATGGGCATGCCCCGGCGCTGGCTGTTGGAGCGGATCTTCTCCTTGCCGCCCCGCTGCTGGCGCTGCATCCGGTCGGCCCGCTCGCCGCCCAGAGTCTCCAGACGCTCATCGTACTTGGCAAGGTTCACGTCGCCGCCCTTGCGGGTATCCACGATCTTCTTCTGAGGCACCCGGGTGGTGGGGTGAGACACCACCGGCTGGGGCTTAGACTGCTGGGGATTCTTCTGCTGCGGAGCCGCCTGCTGCTGCGGGGCCTGCTTGGCCGCCTGCTGCTGGGCGGGCTGCTGGGGAGCTGCCGGCTTCTGCGCCGGAGCCGCGGGGGCCTCCTTGGCCTTCTCCTGATAGGTGTCGGCAAAGATCACCTGGATGCCGGAGACCTGATTGTGCTGGGTCAGATAATCGAAGATCACGGACAGCTCATGGTCCGTCAGCACCTGCATGTGGTTCTTGGGGGCTGCCACATACTTGGTGAGGATCTCCGTAATGGTCTTGGTGGGCAGGCCGAAGTCCTTGGCCACCTCATGCACTCTGTATTTCTCAATACCCAATCAAAACACCTCGTTACGCTCCAACCCGAGGGCTGGGGAATTTTTTCAAGCATTTGCCGGAGGAATCTCTCCATCCGGATTTCAGCCCTCCCGTTTGCGGAAGGAGCCCTTGCCCTTTTTCACCGGGCGGCTGTGTGCAAATGGATTCCGCTTTGCCTTGGGACGGTCGCTTTTGAACGGCCGGGGCCCGCTTTTCCGGAGGCCGCTGCGGCCCTCCGCCGCTTTGCCGGAGGCGGTGCGCCCTTGCGTTTTTCCTCCGGCGCTCTTTTCGTATGTGCCGCTCCGCCGCTGGTTTTTTTCACCCGGCACAGGTCTTGCGGAGGTCTTTCCGCGTGGGCCGCCCTTCCCGGTTTTTTCACCTTTTCGGGGGCCGCGCTCCGCCTTTGCTCCGGCGCGGCGGTCCTGCTTTCGCTCCTCCGGTGTCTCCGTCTGCTTTTTCGGGCGCTTCACGCCCCGGCGGAGATTTTTTTCATGCTGGGCGGCCTCGCTTTTCCGCTCGGCGGCCCGCTTGGCCTTCAGCTCCAGCTTGGCAAGGTCTTCGTCATATTTTTCCGGCTCCGCTTCCGCCAGCCGCCGCACCACCGCCACGGCAAGACCGATATCCGTAATGGCCGCCACGGCGGCAGATGCGCGGCCGGTGGCCAGCCCCAGTTCCCGCTTGGTAAAGGGGACCCGGAGCCACACGCACTGGCCCATTTCCGCGAACCGCCGCACTCGGCGGGCGGTGTTGTCCGCCGCGTCGGACGCCAGCAGCAGCACCCGGGCGTCCCGGGCGCGGGCCACGGCCTCCACCGGCTCCTCGCCCACGGCCAGGCGGCCGCCCCGCAGGCTGAGGCCCAGCAGGGACAGAATGTTAAGCCGGTCCATCCGCACCTCGCAGTTCTGCCTCCATGGCATCGTAGACCTCCGGCGGGATGGCGGTCTCAAAGGCCCGCTCCAGGGCCCGGGTCTTCCGGGCCTTCTGCAGGCAGGCCACGTCGTGGCACACGTAGGCGCCCCGGCCGGGCTTCTTGCCGCCGAAGTCCAGGGACACGGTGCCGTCCGGCGCCTTCACCACCCGCAGCAGGGACTTCTTATCCTTCATCTCCCGGCAGCCCACGCACTGCCGCTGGGGGATCTTCTTCACTTTCGGCATCTCTCAGGCCGCCTTTCCGATCAGCTGGTCTTATTCCGCGTCGGCGGGGGCCGCCGCGGTCTCCTCCGGGGGGACAGTCTCCTCTTCATCATCCACGATGATGGGCTCGTCGTCCTCCGCCGGCTCCTCCTCGTCGTGATAGCTCTCGGGCTTGATGTCGATCTTGTAGCCGGTGAGCCGGGCCGCCAGACGGGCGTTCTGGCCCTCCTTGCCGATGGCCAGGGACAGCTGGTCGTCCGGCACGATCACCCGGCAGGCCTTGCCCTCGTCCGCCATCCACACGTCCACCACATCGGCGGGCGCCAGGGCGGCGGCGATGAACTGTGCGGGGTCCTCGCTGTACTTCACAATGTCGATCTTCTCGCCCCGCAGCTCCTCCACGATGCTGCCGACACGCTGGCCCTTGGGGCCCACGCAGGCGCCAATGGGGTCCACGTTCTCGTCGTTGGACCAGACGGCCATCTTGGTGCGGCTGCCGGCCTCCCGGGCGATGGACTTCACCTCCACGGTGCCGTCGTAGATCTCAGGGACCTCCAGCTCGAACAGGCGCTTCACCAGGCCCGGATGGGTCCGGGAGATCAGCACCTGGGGCCCTCTGGTGGACCGGCGGACCTCCACCACATAGACCTTCACGTGCATCCCCTCGGTGAGCTCCTCGCCGGGGACCTGCTCGCCGGCCATCAGCAGCGCCTCGGTGGAGTCGGTGCCGGTGCCGATCCGCAGGGACACGTTGCCGTTCCGGGGGTCCACCCGGGTCACCACGCCGGTGAGGATCTCATGCTGCTTGGAGTTGAACTCGTCGTACACCATGCCCCGCTCGGCCTCCCGCAGGCCCTGGATGATGACCTGCTTGCCGTTGCCGGCGGCGATGCGGCCGAACTCCACCGTGTCCACGGGGATGTTCACGATGTCGCCCACCTCATACTTGGCGGAGAGCCGCTTGGCCTCCTCCACCGGCATCTCGTTGGCGGGGTCCACGTAGTCCTCTTCCTCCACCACGTTCTTCTGGACGAACATCTTCAGGTTCTGATGCTCCTCGTCCACGTCCACGATGACGTTCTCCACGTCCGCGTGGTCCCGCTTGTAGGCGGTGGTCAGGGCCTGGACGATCTTCTCCATCATGAAGGACTGGGGGATGCCCCGTTCCTTCTCCAGCAGGGCCAGTGCCGCGAAGATCTCCGCGGGATTGAAGCCCACAGGCTCCTTCTGCTTTTTGCCTTTCATGTGACTGATTCTCCTTGTTGATAAAATACGTCTTGTGGGGACGGTCGATGGCTCAGAATTCCACCCGCAGGCGGACCAGGGCGGTCTCCTGCTTGGGGAAGACCAGCTCCTGCTTTCCAACGGTGATGGTGACGTCGCCGGTGGCCTCGTCATAGCTCTTCAGATAGCCGGAGAACTCCTTCCGGCCCTCCCGGGCCCGGTACAGCTTCACCAGCACGGGGCTGCCCAGAAACCGCTGGAAGTCGGAGGGCCGCTTCAGGGCTCGTTCGGCCCCGGCGGAGCCCACCTCCAGGGTGTAGCTGCCCTCGATGGGGTCGGCCTCGTCCAGCAGGTCGCTGACCTTCCGGGAGATCTCCTCGCAGTCCAGGATGTCCACGCCGCCCTCCTTGTCCAGCAGGATGCGCAGATACCAGGTGCCGGCCTCCTTGACGTACTCCACGTCCCAGAGGGTGCAGCCCTGCTCCGCGATGGCTGGGGCCGCCAGTTCCGCAGTCAGTTCCGTGATCTTCTTCATGGGAGGACTCCCTTCTTTTGACAAGTTCCTTGAATTTTGACTGACCGAAAAAGGCCAATAATAAAGAGCGGACCAGCAGCCCACTCCACATACCTTACTCTTCTAACATACGCATCATAGCACAGATGATGGGAAAGCGCAAGTCCTTTCTGACAGATTCTTCCCGGATTTGGTGCAAAAAATCCGCCGGAGCCGCGGAAAAACCGCAGCTCCGGCAGCCGTTCAGCGTCGGCGCAGCCAGCTAATCCCGCAGGAGACCAGAAACAGCGCCAGATCCGCCGCCACCACAGAGGCTCCCACCGGCGTGGACAGCGTCCAGGAGGCCATGAGGCCCGCGCAGAAACAGCACACCGACGTGACGCCGGCGCACACCACCACGCCCCGGAAGCTCTTGAACAGCCGCATGGCCGTCAGGGCCGGGAAGATCACCAGGGAGGAGATCAGCATGGCCCCCATCATCCGCATCCCCAGCACGATGGTCAGGGCGGTGAGGATGGCCAGCAGGGTGTTGTACCGGTCCACCCGCAGGCCCGTGGCCCGGGAGAAGCTCTCGTCAAAGGTCACGGCGAAGAGCTTGTGGTAGAACAGGACGAACAGCGCCAGCACCGCGGCGCACAGTACCGCGGACAGCGCCACGTCTCCCCAGGTCATGGCCAGGACGCTGCCGAACATATAGTTGTCCACATCCGTGGTCATGCCGGTGGTCCGGGAGATGACGATGATGCCGATGGCCAGGGCCGAGGCGCTGGTGACGGCGATGGCCGCGTCGCTGTTCCACCGGGGGTTGGTGGCCATCCGCAGCAGGAAGAACGCCGCCAGGATCACCACGGGGATGGAGAAGTACAGCGGCGTGACCCCCAGGGCCACGGCGATGGCCAGGGCCCCGAAGGAGACGTGGCTCAACCCGTCTCCGATCATGGAGTACCGCTTGAGGACCAGGGACACCCCCAGCAGCGCGGCGCACAGGCTCACCAGGGTCCCGGCAATCAGCGCCCGCTGCATGAAGGGATAGGTCAGCATCAGTGTCAGGCTCATTCCTCCACCTCCCGGAACCGCCGCCCCTGGGGGGAGGCCAGATAGTCGTCCACGGTGCCCAGGAAGAAGCTGCTGCGGCCGATGTGCAGCACCGTCCGGGCGCTCTGCAGGGCAGCTTTCAGATCATGGGTCACCATCACCACCGCCATGCCCTCCTTCTGATTCAAATAGGAGAGGGTCTTGTACAGGTCCTGGGCGGCGGCGGGGTCCAGGCCGGTGATGGGCTCGTCCAGGATCAGCAGGCTTTTGGCGGCGCACAGGGCCCGGGCCAGCAGCACCCGCTGCTGCTGGCCGCCGGACAGGTCCCGGTAGCTCTGGTCCTTCAGCTCCAAAATTCCCAGCTTGCCCATGTTCATCAGCGCCGCGGACTTCTGGGCGGCGGTGTAGAAGAACCGCAGCCCCTTCTGGTTCAGGCAGCCGGAGAGGACCACCTCGTACACCGTGGCCGGGAAGTCCCGCTGGGCCCGGGTCTGCTGGGGCAGGTACCCCACGGC